>WBZX01000030.1_pt1 | contig 125336 bp, 130 predicted proteins | sample 5204211 | NCBI WGS metagenome assembly WBZX01 (sample SAMN12344362, study PRJNA552823) | activated sludge metagenome | biome: Activated sludge suspended growth; feature: Nitrification reactor; material: Wastewater; isolation source: activated sludge from nitrification reactor of wastewater... | reverse complement strand
GATCGTCCTGGCGCCGGCTTCGATCACCGCGTCGAACACGCGCACGAGGAAGTCCATCTCGGAACGCACCGCGTCCTCGGCGGAGAACTCGACGTCCTCGGTATATTCGCGCGCGAGCTTCACCGCCTTCACCGCCGCCTCGACGACCTGGTCGGGCGTCATGCGCAGCTTCTTCTCCATGTGGATGGGCGACGTCGCGATGAAGGTGTGGATGCGGCCGCGCTTCGCCGGCCGGATCGCCTCGCCGGCGGCGCGGATATCGCGCTCGTTGGCGCGCGCAAGCGAGCAGACGGTCGAGTTCGTGATGACTTCGGCGATGGCGCGGATGGCGTCGGCGTCGCCCGGACTGGCAGCGGCAAAACCGGCCTCGATGACGTCGACGCCGAGCTTTTCGAGCTGGCGCGCGATGCGGAGTTTTTCCTCCTTGGTCATCGACGCGCCGGGGCTCTGCTCGCCGTCGCGCAAGGTGGTGTCGAAAATGTATAAACGGTCGTTCATGGCTGGCTCCATGGTGAGTCGGCGTCGCGCCCGGCGCGATCATGCCGACGCATTATATAAGTCCGCCGCAAGCGGCTTGCGGCGCTGGGGTCCTGCTTTGGGGAGGGGGTCAATGTGTGCGCGCGAAGCGCAGCAGCAGGCTGCCGAACAGGACGTTCGACAGGCAGAGGACGAAGGAGGGCTGCGACCAATTAGACATGGTCTAAATTGTATGGATTTTTTTTCGCGCCGCAAGCGCCGCGTGCGTCAGGCGGCCGGTTTGCGGCGGAAGCGTTGCATCAGCGCATCGAGGTAGCCCGACAGGCCGTACAGCACGAACGCGCCGAACAGGACTTCGGGCGGGCTGTAGGAGATCAGGATGAAGGCCAGCACGACCAGCAGGATGACGAAGAAGGGCACGCTCTTCCTGAGGTTGATGTCCTTGCCGCTGTAGTAACGGAAGTTGCTGACCATGGTCAGACCGCCGAACAGCGCCACGGCGAAGGCCAGCCAGCGCACGTCGTGGCCGGCGATGCCGTATTCGTTCATCACCCAGACGAAGCCGGCGATCAGCGCCGCCGCGGAGGGGCTGGGCAAGCCCTGGAAATAGCGCTTGTCGGTGACGGTGTCGATCTGGGTGTTGAACCGCGCCAGCCGCAGCGCCGCGCCGGCGCAGTATACGAAGGCGGCGATCCAGCCGAACTTGCCCAGGCCCTGCAGGGCGAACACGTAGATCACCAGCGACGGCGCCACGCCGAAGGACACCATGTCGGAGAGGCTGTCGTATTCGGCGCCGAAGGCGCTCTGCGTATGCGTCATGCGGGCGACGCGGCCGTCGAGGCCGTCGAGCACCATGGCGATGAAAATCGCCACCGCGGCGTGTTCGAAGCGCCCGTTCATTGCCTGTACCACCGCGTAGAACCCGGCGAACAGCGCGCCGGTGGTGAACAGGTTGGGCAGCAGGTAGATGCCGCGGTCGCGCATGCGCGGGCGCATCGAATCGGTCTTGCGATGGTTGAAGTCGAGCATGCGGGCCTGCGGGCTCCGTTTACCAGCGTGCCAGTATGGTACGCCCGCCGGTGACTTTTTGCCCGATCGACACCTCGGGACGCGCCGAGGTCGGCAGATAGACGTCGACGCGCGAACCGAAACGGATGAAACCGTAGCGCTGGCCGCGCCCCAGCCGGTCGCCGGTCCGCACGTAGCACAGGATGCGGCGCGCGATCAGGCCGGCGATCTGGACGCTGGTGAGGTCGCCGCGCGCGGTCTGGATCCAGATCGCGTTGCGTTCGTTCTCGGTCGAGGCCTTGTCGAGGTCGGCGTTGACGAAGCTGCCGGGGGTATACCAGCGGCCCTTCACCTCGCCGTCGACCGGACTCTTGTTCGAGTGCACGTTGAACACGTTCATGAACACGCTGATCTTCAGCGCCTCGCGCTCGAGATAGGGATCGGCGACCTTTTCCACCGCGACGATGCGGCCGTCGGCAGGCGAGATCACCGCGTCGGCGTCGGCCGGCGGCACGCGCACCGGATCGCGGAAGAACTGCAGGGCGAAGACCGCCCAGATCCAGAACGGGATCGACCAGATTCCGACGAGCCAGCTTGCGATGAGTGCAGCCGCAAACGCAGCCAGCAGCACGAGCCAGCCTTCGCGGGCGATGAGGGGTTGTTTCATGGAAGGTGGGGCGTCAGGCGTAAGGGGCGAGGCGAAAAGGACGGGGGCGGGCTGCCCACCCCGCCCCACGCCTCACGCATTCAGTTCTTGGACTGGTCGACCAGCTTGTTGGCCTTGATCCAGGGCATCATGTCGCGCAGCTTGGCGCCGGTGACTTCGATGGCATGCTCGGCGTTGAGGCGACGACGCGCGGTCATGGCGGGATAGTTGGTCTTGCCTTCGAGGATGAACATCTTGGCGTATTCGCCGGTCTGGATGCGCTTGAGCGCATTCTTCATGGCGGCGCGCGACTGCTCGTTGATGACCTCGGGGCCGGTGACATACTCGCCGTACTCGGCGTTGTTGGAGATCGAGTAGTTCATGTTGGCGATGCCGCCCTCGTACATCAGGTCGACGATCAGCTTCAGCTCGTGCAGGCACTCGAAATAGGCCATCTCGGGGGCGTAGCCGGCTTCGGTCAGGGTCTCGAAGCCCATCTTCACCAGTTCGACGGCGCCGCCGCACAGCACCGCCTGCTCGCCGAACAGGTCGGTCTCGGTTTCTTCGCGGAACGAGGTCTCGATGACGCCGCCCTTGGTGCCGCCGTTGGCCGCGGCGTAGGACAGGGCGATGTCACGCGCCTTGCCGGACTTGTCCTGGTAGATCGCGATCAGCGAGGGCACGCCGCCGCCGCGCTTGTATTCGGAACGCACGGTGTGGCCGGGGCCCTTGGGCGCGATCATGATCACGTCGAGGTCGGCGCGCGGCACGATCTGGTTGTAGTGGATGTTGAAGCCGTGGGCGAAGCACAGGGTCGCGCCCTTCTTGATGTTGGGCTCGATCTCGCTGTAGTAGACGCCGGGCTGCTGCTCGTCCGGCACCAGGATCATGACGACGTCGGCGTCCTTCACCGCTGCGCCGACTTCCTTGACGGCGTGGCCGGCCTTCTTGGCCTTGTCCCAGGAGGCGCCGCCCTTGCGCAGGCCGACGGTGACCTTGACGCCGGAATCGGTGAGGTTGGCGGCGTGGGCGTGGCCCTGCGAGCCGTAGCCGACGATGACGACCTTCTTCTTCTTGATGAGGGAGAGGTCGGCGTCCTTGTCGTAGAAAACTTTCATGGTGAAATCCTGAGTAGAAAAGAAAAAATCAGACGTTGAGACTGCGCTGTTTCAAACCTTGAGGCTTCGCTCGCCGCGGCCGATGCCGGACGCGCCCGTGCGCACGGTTTCGATGATGAAGGCGGGATCGATCGCCTCCAGGAAGGCATCCAGCTTGGAGCCGGTGCCGGTCAGCTCGATGGTGTAGGTCGAGTCGGTGACGTCGATGATGTGGCCGCGGAAGATGTCGGCGGTACGCTTCATCTCCTCGCGCCCCGCGCCCACCGCCTTGACCTTGAGCAGCATGAGTTCGCGCTCGATGTGGCGGCCTTCGGTCAGGTCCATCACCTTGATCACGTCGACCAGCTTGTTCAGCTGCTTGGTGATCTGCTCGATGATGTCTTCCGAACCGGTGGTCACGATGGTCATGCGCGACAGCGTGGCGTCCTCGGTCGGCGCCACGGTGAGCGATTCGATGTTGTAGGCGCGTGCGGAAAACAGGCCGGCGACGCGGGACAGCGCGCCCGCCTCGTTCTCCATCAGCAGAGAAATGATGTGGCGGCTATTCATTACAGTTCCTCCGCCAGGATCATCTCGGACAGACCCTTGCCACCCTCGACCATGGGATAGACGTTCTCGGTCTGGTCGGTCTGGAAGTCCATGAACACCATGCGTTCCTTGAGCGCGGGCGAGAAGGCTTCCCGGATCGCGGCCTCGACGTCCTCCGGCCTGTCGATGCGCATGCCGACGTGGCCGTAGGATTCGGCGAGCTTGACGAAGTCGGGCAGCGACTCCATGTAGGACTCGGCGTAGCGGCTGCCGTAGAAGAACTCCTGCCACTGCCGCACCATGCCCATGTAGCGGTTGTTGAGCGTGAGCACCTTGACCGGGATGCGGTACTGCTTGCAGGTGGAGAGTTCCTGGATGTTCATCTGGATCGAGGATTCGCCGGTGATGCAGGCGACCTGCGCATCGGGGAAGGCGAGCTGCACACCCATCGCGTAGGGCAGGCCCACGCCCATGGTGCCGAGGCCGCCGGAATTGATCCAGCGGCGCGGCTGGTCGAACTTGTAGTACTGCGCCGCCCACATCTGGTGCTGGCCGACGTCGGACGTCACGTACGCATCGCCCTTCGTCACTTCCCACAGCTTTTCGACCACGTACTGCGGCTTGATGATGGGGCTCTGCTTGTTGTACTTGAGGCAGTTCTTCGAACGCCACAGCTCGATCTGCGTCCACCAGGCGGTGAGCGCAGTGGCGTCAGGCTTGTCCTTGGCCTGCTTCAGCAGGGCGAGCATCTCGGTCAGCACATTTTTCACGTCGCCGACGATGGGCACGTCGACCTTGACGCGCTTGGAGATCGAAGACGGGTCGATGTCGATGTGGATGATGCGGCGTGCCTCACGGGCAAAATGCGCCGGGTTGCCGATCACGCGGTCGTCGAAGCGCGCACCGACCGCAAGCAGCACGTCGCAGTGCTGCATCGCCATGTTGGCTTCGTAGGTGCCGTGCATGCCCAGCATGCCGAGGTTCTGCCGGTCGGTGGCGGGATAGCCGCCGAGTCCCATCAGCGTGTTGGTCACCGGGAAACCGAGCAGGCGTGCCACGTCGCCCAGCTGGCTCGCGGCGTCGCCGAGCACCACGCCGCCGCCGATGTAGATCATCGGGCGCCGGGCTTCGAGCAGCATCTGCGCGGCGCGCTTGAGCTGGCCGGTGTGGCCCTTGACCACCGGGTTGTACGAGCGCATCTCGATGCTCGACGGATAGGCGAACTCGGCGAGATGGGCGGTAACGTCCTTGGGCACGTCGACGACCACCGGGCCGGGCCGGCCGGTGGCGGCGATGTGGAAGGCCTTCTTGATCGTCGTCGCCAGTTCCTTCACGTCCTTGACGAGGAAATTGTGCTTCACGCAGGGACGCGTGATGCCGACGGTGTCGACTTCCTGGAAGGCGTCCATGCCGATCGCGGGGGTCGGCACCTGGCCGGTGATGATGACCACCGGGATGGAATCCATGTAGGCCGTGGCGATGCCGGTCACGGCATTGGTCGCGCCGGGGCCGGAGGTGACCAGCGCCACGCCGACGCGGCCGGTGGCGCGCGCGTAGGCGTCGGCGGCGTGCACCGCGGCCTGCTCGTGGCGCACGAGCACGTGCTTGAACTTGTTCTGCTTGAAGATTTCGTCGTAGATGTTGAGCACGGCCCCGCCGGGATAGCCGAACACGAACTCGACCCCCTCTTCGGCCAGACAACGTACGACGATCTCGGCGCCCGTGGCTTCCATAAACTGGCAAAAAATCAAATCGTTGGTGAACCCGTGAGGGTAATCGTTTTGCCCTCTTCCGGTCAAGAAACCCTGTATTTGCGGGGACGCCAGCACGGACGACAAAAACCCCTCGCCAGGAGGGGTTGCGGGACGGGGGGGGGGCCTGGACCCTATTCGTGCGCGGCTTCGGCCAGCGCCCGCATGACCTCGTTGAGCGAGGCCTGGGCATTGTCGACCAGGCACACGGTGTTGCCCATGCTGCAAACCGTGGTCGACGCGCCCTGCACCACCCAGCCCTGCGAAGGCGACCAGCCGCGCATCTGCGAGAAAAGCGACAGCAGGTCGGTGTTGCCGGACACCATGCGGCGATACCACTGGGCGAAATGCGCCAGCCGCTCCATGAGCTCCGGCGGCAGCATGCCCTGCGCTTCCATGATCACGCCGTCATCGCGAAACCGGCAGACCGCGGTCACGCCGTCGAGCACCAGAATTTTTCTCAGCGTCATGGCGCACCTCAGGCCGATTGAAGGGCATTGAAGGTGGCTTCGTAATCCGCGTCGCGGTTCTTGACGATCACCCCGCAATTGCCGTTGACCACCACCGACCATTCGAGGCCCACGACCGAAAAGCCCTGCAGGGGCTGGAAGCCGCCCTGACCGGTGACGGCCTCCCAGCCGCGCGCCTCCATGCTGGCGATGGCCTGGTTGGCCACGCACGAACGGGTGAGCAGGTCCAGCACCTGCGCGGTCAGCTCCGTCCCCTCCCGCAAAACGTGGCTCTGCAACTCGCCCTTGTCGGTGTAGGTGAAGGCCGCCATGGCGCCCGGCAAGTCCATCATCTTTTCTAGATTCATTTTGCTCGCTCCCCCGGTTGATGGTCTGTTTCTGCGTGATGCTTCAGTACAAGGCTTCCTTGGTGTCGCCGCCCAGCCTGGCATACAGGCTGACCAGCAGGTCGTTCTGGATGTCGCCGATTTTTGCGCGCATGATGGTCATCACGTCGTTGAGCAGTTCCTCGCGGTTCTCAATGAAGGCGAAGTAATTGCCGACCGCGCAGACCGTGACATTGGCGCCGCGCACGATCCAGCCCTGCACCGGACGGCAGCCGCAGTTCTCCGCGAAGGAATCGAAAATCTCGGACTGCATGTTGACCGAGAGCGTGTTGGCGCGACACAGGATCGACGCCATGCGTGCGAACTCGTCGGTCAGCGCCCCCTGGAAGGAGAAGCGGTCACCGCGGTACGCGTATTCCCCGGCAGCGATCACGCCGGGAATTGCCATCAGCTGCTTTACGATATGCATCGAGCCCCCCTCCTGATTGGTGTTGTGGCCGGCTTGGCCGGCGTTTATGGGCAGCGCGGTGTGGCAAAGTGTCGCGCTTGACGCCAATATAGAACCATCATGCAAAGCAACGCAATAGCCCCCCTCAACGCCTCGTTTCCGGTACGCCTCGCCGTCATGGTGTACGAACTGCTGCTGGTCGTGGCCGTGGTGTTCGTCGCCTCGTTCGCCATGCTGCCCGTCGTCGGCGACCTGCACGCCGCCTGGCAGAAGCATCTTTTCCAGGTTTTCCTGCTCGCGGTGCTGTTCGCGTATTTCGCCGCCTTCTGGCTGCGCAGCGGCCAGACGCTGGCGATGAAGACCTGGCGCGTGCGCCTGGTGCGCGCAGACGGGCAGGCGCTGACCCTGAAACTGGCGGCGCAGCGCTTCGCGCTGGCCCTGCTCGGCCTGGGACTGGGCGGCCTTGGCTTCTGGTGGGCGCTGGTCGACCGCGACCGCCAGTTCCTCCATGACCGCCTGCTCGGCACCCGGCTGGTGCGGGTGCCGCGACCCAGCTGATGGACTGGCGCAGCCTGCTCCGCGCGCGCCTGGCGGACCTGCGTCCCGCCACCCTGTGCGTACTCGACGATGCGGCGCGCGCGCTGGCCGCCGCGTCCGTGCCCGCCGCCCACCTCCATCCGCTCGACCCGCTGCCCGACGTGCCCTGCACGATGGCGCTGGGTATCGACGTGCTCGACGGTCTCGACGCCCCGACCGCCCGTCACCTGATCCACCGCCTGCGGCTGTATGCAGCACCGCGCCTGCTGCTGACGGCGCACCCCGGCTGCGCGCTCGACGACGACGCCTTCCGTGCCCTCGGCTTCGTGCGCGAATCGGTCGACCCGGCGGACGGCACGCGCATCCAGTCCTACGATCTGGCGACCTACAAGTCCGTGCCGGACTGGCTCAATGCGCGCTTCTGGGCCCACCCCGAACGCTGGGAACCCTGAGCGCCGGCCTCATTGGCCGGTCGCGCCCTGCAGGCGCGCGTAGGCCAGGCGCAGCGCGGCGTAGGCGGCCAGGACATGGGCATGCTCGACGACGCAGGGCAGGGCCGACACGTAGCCGTGCTCCTTGACGAGATAATCGACCGCGCCCAGACGCATCGCTTCCGCCGCCGCCGCCTCGTCGCCGCGGCCGGTGATGAGGATGCTCGGCAGCTTGTGGCGCTGCTGCAGCGCCTCGAGCAGTTCCAGTCCCGACATGCCGGGCAGGCGCAGATCGATCAGCGCCACGTCGGCGCGCTGGTCCGGCTCGTCCAGCCAGGCCAGCGCCTGTTCGCCTTCGGCGTGCACGACCAGGTCGAGATGCGGTGCGCGCCGCTCGAAATGGCGGCGCGTCAGTTCGATGTCGTCGCGGTTCGCATCGACGTACAGCACCGTCAGCAGCGCGGCCGGATACGCCGTTTCCTGCAGCCGCCTGCGCGCCTGCTGCAAGCGTGCGCCCAGCGCGTCGAGATACTGGCCGCGCTTGGGCACATAGTCCTGCGCACCGGCCTTGAGGAATTGCACCACGCTCGCCTCGTCGCCGGCCCCGGCGACGACGACGACGGCCAGGTCCAGCCCGCGCCGGCGCGCGTACAGCAGCACGTCGAGCCCGCTGCCGTCGAGCAGCCACATGTCGAGCAGCAGCACGTCGTAGTGCCGGCTATCGAGCCGCGCGAGCGCATCCTGCACCCCGCCCACGGCGTCCCATTCCAGCTCGGGCAACTGCTTGAGCAGGGCACGCCGGGTGAGATCGCGATCGAAGGGATTGTCCTCGACGTAAAGCAGTTTCATGGTCTCTGCCCTTCCAGTTCGAAATAGAACGTCGCGCCCTGGCCGGGCGCGCTTTCAGCCCACACCCTGCCGCCCAGGCGCTCGGCAGCCCGCGCGGCAAGCGCCAGCCCGATGCCGGTGCCGCCGGCGTCCTCGCCGTTCGGCAGGCGATGGAAAATTTCGAAGATGCGGTCGTGATAGCGCATGTCGAAGCCGATGCCATTGTCCGCCACCGCGAAACGGTAGCCCGTTCCGACGCGGCGTCCTTCGATGCGTACCCGGGGCGGCTCGGCGCGCCGCGAGAATTTCAGCGCATTGGCGATGAAATTCCGCAGGATCTGCATCAGCCCCTCGCGGTCGGCCTGCAGGACCGCCGTCTCGACCGACTGCGTCAGCTCGACGCCGGCGTTCAGCTGCGGTCCGAACTCGCCGAGCACCCGCTGCAGCAGTTCGCGCACCTCGGTCGGCGCGGCCTTCAACGGCCGCATCTGGGCTTTCGAATAGGCGAGGATATCCTCGATCATGCGGTCCATGCGTGCGCTGGCGGCACCGATGAGATCGACGTATTCGCGCGCCTCGGGCGGCAGCGCATCGCGGTACTCGATCGCCAGCAACCGGCTGTAGCCCTCGACACCGCGCAGGGGCGCCTTGAGATCGTGCGATACCGAATAGGCGAACGATTCCAGGTTGCGGTTGGCGGATTCGAGTTCCTGCGTGCGCATCCGCACTCGCGCTTCGAGTTCGTCGTTCAGCGTTTCGATCTCGTGCTGGACGGCTTTTTGTGCGGTGAGGTCGCGCAGCACCGCCGAGAAATATTCCAGCTGTCCCTGCGCCGTGCGATGCGCCAGCGCCACCACCGAGACCGGCAGCGCATGGTCGGTCCCCTCGCGCAGGACCGTCTCCCCGGTCCAGTGGCCTGCGTCGAGCAGTGCCGGACGGATTTCGGTTTCCAGCAGGCGGGTCGTCTCTGCGCCGAGAAAGTCCCGGCTGCGGCAATGGCCGATGTCGGCCTGTGCCGACAGGCCCAGCAGCCGGCGGCCGGCCGGGTTCATCTGGATGAGATGGCCGTCCGGCGCCATGATCGCGACCATGTCGGGGGTGGCCTCGATGATGCGTTCCAGGCGTTCGTGCGCCGCCTCCACCCGCTGGCAGCGCGCCTGCGACATCGCCATCGCCGCAAAGTCGCCCATCGACCCGGCGAAGGCCACGTCCTCGTCGCGCCATTCGCGCGCGGTGCCGATGTGCTCGTGGCACACCACGCCGGCCAGATCGCCGTCGAGCCAGATCGGCGCGTCGAGCAGCGAGGTAATGCGCATGGGCAGCAGATAGGCCGCGGCCAGTTCGGCCGTACGCGGATCGTTCACGGCATCGCTCGCCGCCAGGGCGCGGTTGTTCGACAGGGCCGCGAAATAGGCCGGATACCGGGTCGCGTCCAGCGACTGCCCCGCCTCGACCAGGCCATGGCGGCTGTCGTACTGGCAGACGCAGTCGAGCGCGGCGCCGCCGGCGCGCAGGCGCCAGATGCCGACCCGGCTGACGCCGATGGAACGCGCGGCCACCTCGACCACGCGTCCCATCTGGCGCGCGAGCTGGCCACACTGCCAGTCCGGGCTGGTCGCGATGTCGCGGATCGCGCGGTTGTAATCGTGCAACCCGGCATAGCCGCTCGGGCGTCCCCGTCCCATCGCATCGCTCCCTGATGCGTTCTATGGAACAATTTAAGCATATCCCGCGCCGCGCCGGTCAACGCCGCCTTGCGCGGCGTGGAGTACACTGCCCCTTCGTTCAGGAATCCCCGCGCCATGGCCTTCATCCCCCACAATCCGCTCGAGGAACAGCTTGCCGCCGTGCACGCCGGTACGCTCGAGCCCGAGACCTTCGTCGTGCAGCTCGTCGACCAGCAGGTGTTCATGCCGGTGCGCGACGAAAAGAATCCCATCCAGGGTTTCCAGCGCACGACCCAGGCCGAGCCGCTCATCATCGAGGACGAGGACGGCGAGCGCGTGCTGGTGCTGTTCACCAGCCCCGAACGCGCCAAGCCGATGGCCGAGCACTTCCCCGATTATTCCGGCGGCCTGCTCACCGAATTTTCCTGGCTGCTGCGCCGTATCGGCGGCGGCGTGCCCATCGCGCTCAACCCCGGCTGGGAGGTCGGCATGGACTTCGACGCCGACATGGTCGGCCAGCTGATCGCGCAGCTGCCCCCGGAACGCCCCGCCTGAGCCTGCGATGCTGAGCGAGGCCGCGCGCGTCGCCTTCCGTGCCGCCCTGGGCGAGGCGCGCTACTTCGACGACGCCCCCACGCGCGCGCTGTACGCCAGCGACGAAACGCCGAAGCAGGTCCTGCCCGACGCCGTGCTGTTTCCCGCCTCGCACGCGGACGTGGTCGCGCTGGCGCGCATCGCGCACGCGCATGCGATCGCGCTCACGCCGCGCGGCGCCGGGTCGGGCAACGTCGGCGGCGCGCTGCCTGCGCCCGGCAGCGTCGTCGTCAGCTTCGAATGCATGCGCCGCGTGCTCGAATTCGACGCCGACAACCGCCTCGTCGTCGTCGAGCCCGGCGTGGTCACCGAGGAGATCGACCAGCTCGCGCGCAGCGCCGGCCTCTTCTATCCGCCCGACCCTGGCAGCGGCCCCTACAGCCGCATCGGCGGCAACCTCGCCATGAACGCCGCCGGGCCGCGCGCGGTCAAGTACGGCGTCACCCGCGACTACGTGCTGGGCCTGCGCGCCGTCACCGGCGACGGCGTCGAGATCCGCACCGGCTGCCGCACCACCAAGGGCGTCACCGGCCTCGACCTGACCCGCCTGCTGGTCGGTTCCGAAGGCACGCTCGCGCTCATCACCGAAGCCACGCTGAAACTCCTGCCCGCGCCGGAAACCGTCGCCACCCTGCGGTTGTGTTTCGCCGACGCGCACGCCGCCCTGGCCGCCGTCATCCGCGTGATGCGCCAGCCGGTGATGCCCTCGGCCCTCGAGTTCATGGACGCGCGCGCGATCGACGCCATCCGTCCCACCGGCGCTGCGGACGATCTGGCGCCCGGCACCCAGGCCCTGCTGATGGTCGAGGCCGACGGCGCGGCGGTCGACGTCCCGCGCCAGATTGCCGCGCTCGAGGCGGCGCTCGCCGGCGACGGCCTGCTGGAAATGAAAAGCGGCTTCTCGCGCGACGACATCGTGCGCCTGTGGGCCGCGCGCAAGTCGCTCTCGCACGCGGTCAAGCAGATCGCCCCGCTGAAGATCAACGAAGATGTCGTCGTGCCCGTGACGCGACTGGCGGATTTCGTCGCCTTCCTCGACGCCACGGCCAGGGCACAGGCCCTGCCCATCGTCTCCTTCGGCCACGCCGGCAACGGCAACCTGCACGTCAACCTCATGGTCCACCCCGACGACCCCGGCGAAATGGCGCGCGCGCGCACCGCGCTCAACGCCATCATGGCGCGCGTGCTGGCGCTGGGCGGCACCCTGTCCGGCGAGCACGGCATCGGTACCGAGAAGCGACGCTTCGTCCCGCAGGAAATCGACGCCGCCACACTCGCCCTCATGCGGGCGATCAAGCGCCAGTTCGATCCGCTCGGCCTGCTCAATCCGGGCAAACTGTTTCCGGACTGAAATTTGCGCCCTGCACGCTTTACAAGCGTGCGGGGCATGTATAGAATGCGCGGCTTCGTTGGGGGTATAGCTCAGCTGGGAGAGCGCTTGCATGGCATGCAAGAGGTCAGCGGTTCGATCCCGCTTACCTCCACCAACTCAACAGGAAGTACGATGCACAGGCTTGGCGTCATCACCACCATGCTGGGGTTGATACTGAGCGTCGTCGGACTGATTGTCGGGTTCTGGAAGATGCTGCACGGGACCGAACAGGCCGAAGTCTGGCTGGGTCTGGTACCCTTGGGTTTCGTCGGTCTGCTGCTCGGCGTCACCCTCACGCAGATGTCCAGAAAGCAGTAGGCAGCACCTGACGGTTCCACCGTCGTCCGGGTCCCCATCGTCTAGAGGCCTAGGACACCGCCCTTTCACGGCGATAACCGGGGTTCGAATCCCCGTGGGGACGCCACCCTACTTCCCTAGGGTGCAACAAGCAAAGCAGGAAATGCAAAAAGCGGCCGTAGCCGCTTTTTTGTTTTGTGCCGTTCGAATCTGGCGCCCCCGACACGAATCGAACGTGTGACCCTCCCCTTAGGAGGGGGATGCTCTATCCACTGAGCTACGGGGGCGTGGCGCGCATTCTACCGAAACACAGACGCTTGCGGCCGCATTGCGGCCATGCGGAAGCAAGGAGAGCCCGATGAAATTCGTTCTGGTCGGCGTGGCCGGTTTGCTGGTGCTGGCAAGCGCCGTGCTGTGGATGCTGCGGCCGACGACGCGGCCGGCCGAAGGCAGCCTGGCGCCGGATTTCGCCCTGCGCGATCAGGACGGTTCGACCCGCCGCCTGCGCGATTACGCCGGCCGCTGGCTGGTGCTGTATTTCTATCCGCGCGACGACACACCGGTCTGCACCCGCGAGGCCTGCCGCTTTCGCGACGACATCGGCGTGTTCGGCGATCTCGGTGCGGCCGTGGTCGGCGTCAGCGTCGACGACACGGATGCGCATGCGGATTTTGCCCGCAAGCACCACCTGCCCTTTCCCCTGCTGTCCGACCCGGATGGCCGCACCGCGGCGGCCTACGGCAGCCTGCTGAACCTGGGCGTGCTGAAGTTCGCGCGACGCCATACCTTCATCATCGGGCCGGACGGCCGCATCGCCGCCCGCTTCGACGCGGTCGACCCCGCCACGCACGCGGCAGAGGTGGCCAGCCGGCTAAGCCTCCTGCGGCGCTGAAGACGGGCTGTCATTCGGCCGAAATTGGGCTAAACCACAGTGTCGCGTTCCCTTTCCGCGCCATGCCAAGAAACCGCGCGTTTGCCCTCTCGACCGGCGCCGCCTTCCTTGCGCTGATCGTCCTGATCTTTGCGCAGGCGCTGAACAGCCTCTGGCAACTGCACACCCTGGGCGAACAGATCCGCATGGTGGTCGAACGCCACAACCGCAAGATCGACATCATCACGCAGACCCAGGTGGCCGCGCACATCCGCACCGACAGCCTGTTCCGCATGACACTCGCCGACGAAGCCTTCGAGCGCGATGCGCACTACATGCAGTTCAACCGCGCCGGCTTCCTCGTGGGCAGCGGCCGCAAGGCCCTGCGCGACATGGGTTTCAACCCGGCCGAGCGGCAGGCGTACGATGCCCAGACCCGGCTGGTCAACACGATCCAGGCGACGCAGGAGGCGGTGATCGACCTCCTCAACGCGAATCGCGCCGCCGAGGCCCGCCGCCTTCTGGTCTCCAGGGCCATCCCCCTCCAGGAAACCTTCAACCGCCAGCTCGCCGACATGCGCGCGCGCTACCAGGCCGCCAATCTGGAAGCCCAGCGCCAGGCGCAACGCACCTACCAGCAGACGCTGATGCTGACGCTGACCCTCGGCATCGGCGCGGTGATCCTGGCCCTGCTGATCGCCTCGCATACGCTGCGCAAGGCCCGGCTGCGCTCGCAGCAGATCCGCACGCAGATGGTCGCGCTCGAGCAATCGCGCGCGGCGCTGCACGAGGAAGCCACTCACGATCCGCTGACCGGTCTCGCCAACCGCCGCCTGTTCTACGACCGCCTGCAGCAGGCGATCCGCCATGCGCACCGCTACGGCGGGCGGCTCGGCATCCTGTACGTCGACCTCGACCGCTTCAAGAGCATCAACGACCATCACGGCCACCACGTCGGCGATGCCGTGCTGGTCGAGGTCGCGCACGAGCTGGAGGCCTGCGTGCGCGAATCGGACACCGTCGCGCGCCTGGGCGGCGACGAATTCGTGGTGCTGCTCGAGGGCGTGCAGGACCGGCAGGACTGCATCACCGCGGCGCTCAAGATCGAGCAGGCGCTGGCCTGCAACGTGCGCTTCGGTTCGCTGGGCCTCGACGTCGAGGCCAGCATCGGCCAGAGCCTCTATCCGGAGGACGGTACCGACGAGGACAGCCTGATCCGTGCCGCCGATGCGGCGATGTACCGGGTCAAGTCCGGCGCGTCCTCGCAGCGCCAGGTCGCGCTGCCCTTCTGAGCGCGGCCTAGATCACGCGCTCGCGCCGTGCCTTGCTGCCCCATATCCACACGTACTGCGCGCCGGACGCCGCCGCGATGGCGAACACGGCAAGGAACAGCCAGTCGAGCCACGCGCCCGGCGCCATCAGATTCGCCAGGCTGGCGAGCACCAGCGCGAGCAAGGCGAATTCGGCGAACATGTGCGTCTTGCCCAGCCAGGTGGGATGGATTTCGAGATGGCCGGCGAGCCCGCGATAGCTCAGCGCGCCGAGCACGATCACCGTGTCGCGCGCGAGGATGGCCAGCGTCACCCAAAGCGGAATCGCGCTCTCCAGCGTGAGCATCACCAGGGTGACGATGCCCAGCGCCTTGTCGGCCACGGTATCAAGCGCCGCGCCGAGCTGCGTCGTCTGGTTCAGCGTGCGCGCCAGGAAACCGTCGATGCCGTCCGACAGCGCGGCCGCCAGGAACAGCCAGCACGCCGGCTCCCACTGGCGCTGGTGGATCAGCCAGCCGACCGCCGGCACCGCCGCAATCCGCAGCAGCGTGATGACATTCGGCAGGTTCAGAACGCGTTCGCCCATGCCCTTACCGTAATCAATCCAGCGGCTGTCTGGCAAGTTCGTCCCAGATCTTTTCCAGCCGCTTGACCGACACCGGGTAGGGTGTCTTCAGCTCCTGGGCGTAGAGCGAGATGCGCAACTCCTCCAGCTGCCAGCGGAATTCGTCGAGCGCGGCCGGCACCGCGCCCTTCACCTGCGCCCGCCGCGCCAGATATTTGTTCTGCAGGGTCAGGATGCCGGCCATCGCACGGCCGTCGCGCTCGTTCGAGGCCGGCAGCTTTTCCAGCCGCTTGAGGATGCCCCTGAGATAGCGCGGCACCTCCTTCAGCCGCGACCAGGGCGTGGCGACGATGAAATCGCTCGGCACCAGCGCGGCAAGGTGGGCCTTCTCGTCGCGCATCGGGCCGGGAAACTGCGGTGCTGCGCCCAGCCGCGCCGCCACCTGCGCATGCAGATCGAGCATCTCGGCCACGTCGCGCAACAGCGCCTGCTTCACCACGGCGACGCGCGGCCTGGCGCGTTCCTTCTGCCTGTCGAAATCCTTGGCGCTACGCGGCGCTTCATCGTCGCCCAGCAGCGCGCGCGCGGCGATGGCGTCCAGCAATTCGGCGCGCAGCTTGTCCGCACTGCCGAAGGCCCGGTACTTCAGCGCCAGCGCGGTCTCGCGCCCGAGGTCCTTGTCGATCTGCCGGAACTGCGCCGCCAGCGCGATGCGCAGCAGGCGCACCGTACCGCGCCGCATCTCCGCCTCGGCCGCCCCCGCGTCGTCGAGCAGGCGCAGGTCGACCGTCTCGCCGGCATCCACCAGTGCGGGATAACCCGTCAGTTCGCGCCCCCCGCGCTTGAATTTCACCTGCGCCGGCAGGTCGCCGACATTCCATTCGGTGAGCCCCGTGCGTTCAAAAGCATTGTCTTCCGCCCCGCCGCCATAGGTGATGCGCGCCGCGCCGCCCAGCTGCGCACGCAGCGCAGTCAGATCGCGCCCGCTCGCCAGTTCCTGCCCGCCGTCGTCGACCACGCTGAAGTTCATGACGAGATGCGCCGGCAGGTCGCCCTTCCAGTCGTCCGGGTGAATGTCCGCGCCGGTCTTCCTGCGGATCCATCCGCCCAGCGCCTCGGTCAGCATCTTCTCGCCGGGTTTCTCGGTCGAAAGAAAGGCCGTCACCGTATCGGGCAGCGGAATCAGCGGCCGGCGCTTGTCCTTGGGCAGGTTCTTCAACAGCGCCGTGAGCTTGTCGCGGATGAGGCCCGGCACCAGCCAGTCGGCGCGCGCGGCGTCCACGCGGTTCAGCAGGTACAGCGGCAGTTTCAGCGTCACGCCGTCGAGCACATGGCCGGGCTCGAAGCGGTATTTCAGCGTGCAGGCCACGCCGTCGATGTCCATCGATTCGGGAAACAGGGTGTGATCCGCGCCGATGCCTTCGGCGACGATGTCCTCGCGCGCCAGAAACAGCACACGGGGATTCGCCGCCTCGGCCTCGCGCCGCCACTGCTCGAACGCTGGGCCATTGTGGATGCCGGCCGGGATGCGCGCGTCGAACACGCGGAAGATGCGTTCCTCGTCCAACCACACGCCGGACTTGCGCGCCTTGTGTTCGAGCGTTTCGATTTCCTTGACGAGCGCGCGATTGTGCGCGAGCCACGGCGCCTGCGTATCGTATTCGCCCGCCACCAGCGCACCGCGGATGAACAGCTCGCGCGCCAGATCGGGGTCGATGGGGCCGTAGTGGATGCGCCGCCGCGGCGCCAGCGTGATGCCGTACAGACTCACCCGCTCGAAGGCCATCACGCGCGCACTGTCTCGATCCCAGTGCGGCTCGATGTACATCCGGGTCAGCAGGTGCCGGCCGGCCGCCTCGATCCATTCCGGCCGCACCTCGGCGACGGTGCGCGCGAGCAGTCGGCCCGTGTCCGTGAGTTCGGCGGCGACGATCCACTTGGGCTGCTTTTTCGCCAGCGCCGAGCCCGGATGCACGGCGAGCTTGATGCCGCGCGCCCCCTGGTAGTTGCCTTCTCCGGTGCGCGGCCGCCCTTTCGCGTCGTCCGACTTGAAGCCGATGTTGCCCAAGAGCCCCGTCAGCAGCGCCTGGTGGATCGCGTCGTAGCCCGCGTCCTTCTCGTTTTCCTTCAGGCCCAGCTCGCTGACCTGGGCATGCAGCTGGCCGTGGATGTCGCGCCATTCGCGCATCCGCCGCGGCGACAGGAAATGGTCCTGCAGCAGCGCCTGCAGCTGGCGGTTGGTCTTCTTGTGCCTGAGCTGCTCGTCGTACCACGTCCACAGCTTCAGCCAGCCCATGAAATCGGAGCGCTCGTCGGCAAACAGCTTGTGCTTCTCGTCGGCGGCCTGCGCCCGCTCCATCGGCCGGTCGCGCGGGTCCTGTACCGAGAGGGCACTCGCGATGACGAGGATTTCCCGCACGCAGCGCTGCTGTTCGGCCGCCAGAAGAATCCGGGCGATGCGCGGATCGAGCGGCAGCTTCGCCAGCTGCCGGCCGGTTTTCGTGAGCGCGCCCTGCTCGTCGAGCGCATGCAGTTCCGCCAGCAACTGGTAGCCGTCGGCGATCAGCCGCGCGTTGGGCGGGTCGATGAAGGGGAAATTCACCACGTCGCCCAGGTTGAGCGACTTCATGCGCAGGATCACGCCGGCGAGCGATGACCGCAGCAGCTCGGGATCGGTGAAGCGCGGCCGGCTGGCGAAGTCGGCCTCGTCGTAGAGGCGGATGCAGATGCCGTCGGCCACGCGGCCGCAACGGCCGGCGCGCTGGTTGGCCGACGCCTGGCTCACCTTCTCGACCAGCAGCTGCTCGACCTTGTTGCGCGCCGAATAGCGCTTCACCCGCGCGGTGCCGGGATCGATCACGTAGCGGATGCCCGGCACGGTGAGCGAGGTCTCGGCCACGTTGGTGGCGAGCACGATGCGCCGCAGCGCCGAGGTCGGCCGGAAGATCGCGTCCTGTTCGGCCACCGACAGGCGGGAGAACAGCGGCAGGATTTCGGTGCCGGGCGGATGGTGCTTGCGCAGCGCCTCGGCGGTGTCGCGGATCTCGCGCTCGCCCGGCAGGAACACCAGGATGTCGCCCGGGCCTTCGCGCGCCAGTTCGTCGGTGGCGTCGAGGATGGCGGCGATCTGGTCGGGCGCGTCGCGGTCTTTCCTGTCGCCTTTGGCGAGGTCCTTCTTCGCCGCGCGTTCGGGTCTGTTCGACGGCGCGTCCTCGCGCTCGCTGCGTTCGATGGGCCGCCAGCGCACCTCGACCGGATAGGTGCGGCCCGACACCTCGATCACCGGCGCGTCGTTGAAATGCTTCGAGAAGCGCTCGGCGTCGATGGTCGCCGAGGTGATCACCACCCGCAGATCGGCACGCTTTTCCAGCAGCGTCTTCAGGTAGCCCAGCAGGAAATCGATGTTGAGGCTGCGCTCGTGCGCCTCGTCGATGAGAATCGTGTCGTAGCGCGAGAGCAGCGGATCGCCCTGGCTTTCGGCAAGCAGGATGCCGTCGGTCATCACCTTGATTGCCGTGTCCTCGCGCACCTTGTCGGTGAAGCGCACCTTGTAGCCGACGATGCCGCCGAGCTCGCCGCCCAGTTCCTGTGCGATGCGCGCCGCCACCGAACGCGCGGCGATGCGGCGCGGCTGGGTGCAGCCGATGCGTTTCTTCGGCCCGTTGCCGCCCGCTGCGCGCTGCGCCTCCAGGCACATCTTGGGAATCTGCGTGGTCTTGCCCGAGCCGGTCTCGCCGCACAGGATCAGCACGCGATGGCGGGCGAGCGCGGCGAGGATGTCGTCGCGGCGGGCGGAAACGGGCAGGTCGGGGTAGTGGATCGTCAAGGCAATTCCGTCAGCATCGATACGCGAGGCGGTTCGACGGCCGCGCAGGCCTGCATGAGGTTCGCGGACAGCTCATTTGTCCTGCAGGTAGCGGGCGTCGTCGAAGGTTTCCAGCCAGTGCGGCTTGTACACCGCCATCACCGTCACCGCCATGCCGCTCATGAAGGCCTCGCCCCAGCTGATGAGCAGCGTGGCGTAGGGCGTGTAGTGGGTGAACAGGTATTCCGTGGTGTAGGCCCCGCTCGCCGCCATGATGAGCGTGGTGGCAAGGCCGATGGCGGCCACCGACAGCCAGCCGCCGGCAAAGCCGTTGCCGAGCACGTAGATGAAGAAATGATTGGCCAGGCGGCGGTCCAGTACGCGAAAGAGGTTCCAGCTCACCGCCGCGGGCAGCACCGCCATCATCATCGCGTCGAAGCCCAGCGTGGGCCAGGCCCCCTTGCCGAAAGCCGCATTCGCCACCAGCACCAGCACGCCGGCGCCGACCGCGCGCCAGAACCCGAACATCAGGGTGAGCGCGGCGATGCCATAGAGATGGAAGGCCAGCCCCGGTTTCACCCCGGTCTTGATCTGCCACAAGGCCAGGATCGCCACCGTCGCGCCCAGAAAGAGATTCAGCTTCGCGGGCTCGGCCAGGCGGCGCCAGTCGCCCGACATCATCCAGCCCCAGGCGAAAATGGCCAGGCCGGCCCAGCCCGCCATAAGCAGCAGATCGGGCAGGGCCAGTGCGGTGGGATTGAGCGCGGTAGAATTCATGGGCGAATTTTACGCGATGCCTCCCGTCCCCATGTCCGCCCACGCCAACCGCCCGCTCACCGACGACGAACTCGCCGCCTACGACGACCTGCTCCAGCAAGCCGGCGAACGCGCCGACCTGGCGCTGTCGGTGGAAACCCTCGACGGCTTCACCGCGGCGCTCCTCGTCGCGCCGCGCCAGCCGGCACCGGAGGAAACCCTGTCCGTGCTGCTGGGCGAGGCCGGCCTCGGCGTGTTCGAAAGCGATGCCGAACGCGCGCAGTTCGAAAGCTGCTTCGACCGCCGCCGCCGCGAAATCGAACGCGCGCTCGCCGCCCCCGTGGAAAACCTCGCCGACCCCAAGGCCTATTCCCCGCTGATCCTCGACTGGCAGGCCATCGTGAAGGACATGCCGGCCGACGAAGCCGCCGCCTTCAAGGCCGCGGGCGTGCCGCTCTACGCCGAGGCCTGGGCCGCCGGCTTCCTGCTCGCGGTCGAACACTGGGAAGACGACTGGGCACTGCCCGCCGACAGCAAGGACGAGGCCTACGTCGACGCCTGCCTCGACCCCTTCTATACCCTGATCACCCCGCGCGCCGAATGGACGCCGGAAGAAAAGAAGCTCAGCCGCGAATCCCACGTCGCCAACGCCATCTGGGCCGTCTACGACCTGCGCGAATTCTGGCTCGACCGCGGCCTCGGCCCGCGCGAGCCCCTCCGCAAGGCGCCCGAACCCGGCCGCAACGCCCCCTGCCCCTGCGGCAGCGGAATGAAATACAAAAAGTGCTGCGGCGCCACGCCCGACTGACCGCTCACCGCTCACCGCTCACCGCTCACCGCTCACCGCTCACCGCTCACCGCTCACCGCTCACCGCTCACCGCTCACCGCTCACCAAATGAAACTCGTCCTCTTCGACCTCGACAACACCCTGCTCGCCGGCGACTCCGACTACGAATGGGGCCAGTTCCTCATCGCCCGGGGCGTGGTCGACCGCGCGCATTACGAGGCGAAAAACCAGGCCTTCTACGAGGACTACAAGGCCGGCCGGCTCGACATTTACGCCTTCCTCGCCTTTGCCCTGCGCCCGCTCGCCACCCACCCCCGCGCCGAACTCGAAGCCTGGCGCGCCGAATACGTGGCCACCCGCATCCAGCCCATGATCACCCAGGCGGCGCGTGACCTCGTGAACAAGCACATGGACGAAGCCGACATGGTGGCCGTGATCACCGCCACCAACAGCTTCGTCACCGCGCCGATCGCCCGCGAATTCGGCATTCCCAACCTGATCGCCACCGACCCCGAGGAAATCGACGGCCGCTTCACCGGCGAAGTCGCCGGCACGCCCTGCTTCCGCGAAGGCAAGATCGCGCGCCTGGAAGCCTTCCTCGAAGCGCGCGGCAGCCGCATCGACTGCCTGGAGAACAGCCGCTTCTACAGCGATTCGCACAACGACCTGCCGCTGCTGCAGAAAGTGGCGCACCCGGTCGCCGTCGACCCCGACCCCATCCTGCGCGCGCATGCCGAAGCGCACGGCTGGCCGGTCATCTCGCTGCGGGGCGCCTGAGATGCCGCAAACCGCCCTTGCCGAAGCCGTCGTCCGCCAGCGCGAGATGCTGGCCAACCTGCTGCGCGAACCGCTCGCGCTCGCCGCCGAGGCCTGCAGCCAGGTCTGGCCCAACCGCGCAGCGCTCAACGGCGTGCTCGCCGACGCGCTCGGCCGCCTGTCCAGCTGCAAATACATGTATGCGCTCGACACCCGTGCGGTGCAGGTCAGCGACAACATCAGCCGCGAAGGCCTGATCGAAACCGACTTCGGGCGCGACCGCTCCGACCGTCCCTACATGAACGAAGCCGTGCCCAGCCAGGGTTTCCTGCTGTCCGAGGCTTATATCAGCCTGCGCGCCAAGCGCCCCTCGCTCACCGCCATCCAGATCGTGCGCGACCCCGAAGGTCGCGCGCTCGGCTTCGTCGGCGCCGACTTCGACCTCAGGAACCTGCCACTCACCGGCAAGCTCTACGACGAACCCACCACCTGGCGGCAGATCAAGGGCGACCCCGCCATCCGCGGCGGCGTCTTCCTGCAGACCCGTAGCGAAAGCGCCATGGACCGGGCGCTCGAGACCGTGCTCGGCGTGATGGAAGAACTGATGACCGACCGCGGCGTCTTCCACGGCAAGCTGCACTTTTCCAGCAGCCGCGCCACCATCTGGATCTACGACGACCCCTACCGCTACCGCCTGCTCGACATCGACGCGCTGACCGACCCCGATACCTGCCTGATCTACCCCGTGCACGCCTACCCCGCCGACGCCGTCGTCCCGCGCGACCGCATCCGCCCCGTGCTCGACGCCATCGCGGCCCTGCGCTTCATCGACGAAACCTTCTACCTGCGCGCCGGCTCGCTCAACATCATGAACGGCATGGTCGGCCTCACCTTCTCGTGCGACGGCTCGCACTACCTGCCGTGGGACGAATTCCTCACCAAAGGCCCGGAATTCTGGGCCACCGGGGTGGGCACGAGCTGAAGTCCCGCCAGCCCCGGCGGCTTGTCTCCCCCCGCCCCCTCGGCGGATAATGCGCCATTCCCCGGGGCACGCTGTTTTGGAAACCTACCTCCTCATCCTGATTTCGACGGTGTTTGTGAACAACATCGTCATGGCCAAGATTCTTGGCCTGTGTCCTTTCATGGGCGTGTCGAAAAAGCTGGAAACGGCGATCGGGATGGGGCTGGCGACGACCTTCGTGCTGACGCTGGCATCCGGCGCCAGTTATCTCGTCAATGAATACCTGCTCGGCCCCGAGCTGTTCTACCTGCGCACGCTGTCGTTCATCGTGGTGATCGCCGGCATCGTGCAGTTCACCGAGATGTTCATCCACAAATCCAGCCCGGTGCTGTACCAGGTACTGGGCATCTATCTGCCGCTCATCACCACCAACTGCGCCGTGCTGGGGATTCCCCTGCTGAACGCGCAGGAAAAGCACGGTTTCGTCGAATCGCTGTTCTTCGGCGCCGGCGGCGCCATCGGCTTCACGCTGGTGCTGATCCTGTTTGCCGGTGTGCGCGAACGCATCGAAACCTGCGACGTGCCGGCGCCGTTCAAGGGCACCAGCATCGCCATGGTGACGGCAGGGCTGATGTCGCTGGCGTTCATGGGCTTTTCCGGTCTGGTCCGGTAATGCTCGCTGCCATCCTGGTCATGATCGGCATCGCCCTGGTCACCGGGGTCGTGCTCGGCTGGTCGGCGATCCGCTTCAAGGTGGAAGGCAATCCGCTGGCGGAGAAGGTCGACGCGATCCTGCCGCAGACGCAGTGCGGCCAGTGCGGATTCCCGGGCTGTAAACCCTATGCCGAGGCCATCGCCAAGGGCGAGGCCGACATCAACCTGTGCCCGCCGGGCGGCGAGGAAGGGGTGAAGAAGCTGGCCGAGCTGCTGGGCGTGGAAGCCAAGCCGCTGGACGAGTCGCATGGCACGCCCAAGCCGAAATCGGTGGCCTTCATCGACGAGAACACCTGCATCGGCTGCACGCTGTGCATCCAGGCCTGCCCGGTGGATGCGATCGCCGGTGCGGCCAAGCAGATGCATACCATCATCGCGGCGGAGTGCACGGGCTGCGAACTGTGCCTGCCGCCCTGCCCGGTGGACTGCATTTCCATGGTGCCCATCGCCGAGGATCTGCCGCACTGGAAGTGGAAGCACCCGGTGGTTCAACTCCGGCAGGTGGCGTGACGCAATGAGCCGCGCACTCTTCCGCTTCAAGGGCGGCGTGCATCCGCCCGAGCACAAGGCCGAGTCGAACGGCCGGCCGATCCACCCTGCGCCCCTGCCGCACCAGCTGGTGATCCCGCTGCGCCAGCACATCGGCAATCCGGCCAAGCCGGTGGTGAACGTGGGCGATCGGGTGCTGAAGGGCCAGTTGATCGCGGAAGCCGACGGGACGATTTCGGCGGCGGTGCATGCGTCGAGCTCGGGCACGGTGGTCGCCATCGAACCGCGCACGATGCCGCACGCCTCCGGCCTGCCGGACACCTGCATCGTGATCGACACCGACGGCCGCGACGAATGGATAGCCCATGCGCCGCTCGACTACCGCAGCCTGGCGCCCGCCGATCTGCGCATGCAGCTGCGCGACATGGGCCTGGCCGGTCTCGGCGGCGCGGTATTCCCCAGTGCGGTGAAGCTCGATCCGGGGCCGGTCCACCCCTGCCCCACGCTGATCCTCAACGGCGGCGAGTGCGAACCCTGGATCACCTGCGACGACGTGCTGATGCGCCACCGCGCGGACGCGATCCTGCAGGGGGCGGCGATCATGCGCCACCTGCTCGGCAGCACGGAGGTGCTGGTCGGCATCGAGGCCAACAAGCCGGAGGCGCTCGACGCCATGCGCACAGCGGCAGCGAAGCTGGATTTCGCCGTGGACGTGGTGGCCGTGCCCTCGATCTACCCGGGCGGCGGCGCCAAGCAGATGATCGAAGTGCTCACCGGCAGGCAGGTGCCTTCGGGCAGGCTCTCCACCGAGATCGGCATCCAGGTGTTCAACGTGGGCACGGCCTACGCGCTGGCCCGGGCCGTGCTGCACGGCGAGCCCATGATCTCGCGCCTGGTCACCGTCACCGGCCACGTGCTGCGGCCGCAGAATTTCGAGGTGCTGATCGGCACGCCGCTGCAGACGCTGATCGACCTTGCGGGCGACCGCGACGGCACCACCGGGGTGCTGATGGGCGGCCCGATGATGGGGGTGCCGATGCCGGACACCGGTGTGCCGGTGATCAAGGCGACCAACTGCATCCTGGTGCAGTCGCGCGAACTGTTCCCGCCGCTGCCTGCCGCGCTGCCGTGCATCCGCTGCACCCGCTGCGCCGAGGCCTGCCCGGCGGAACTGCAGCCGCAGGACCTGTACCGGTTCGCCAGGGCGGGCGATTTCGGCCGCGCCCAGGAATACCACCTGTTCGACTGCATCGAGTGCGGCTGCTGCAGCTACGTCTGTCCCAGCCACATTCCGCTGGTGGACTACTACCGCTACGCCAAGAGCGAGATCTGGGCGCGCGAACGCGACAAGCGCGCCTCGGACCAGGCACGCGAGCGGCATGAATTCCGCCAGTTCCGGCTCGAACGCGAAAAGCAGGAGAAGGCCGAGAAACTGGCGGCCAAGGCCGCCGCCAAGCGCGCCGAGCTCGCGGCCGAAACGCCGGCCGACGCCGCTCCCGCGGATGGCGACGCGAAAAAGGCGCTGATCGCGGCCGCGCTTGCCCGGGCAAAGGCGAAGCAGGCCGAGGCCGCGCCGAAGAACATCGACCATCTCACGCCCGACCAGCTGCACGAGATCGAGGCAATCGAAGCGCGCCGGGCTAAAATCCGCGAGCTGGCGCGCAAGCCGCTGGAATCCGAAGAAGACGCCTGAATCCCCCGACATGAGCTCCCCTACCCTGCACGGCAACGACAGCGTCACCCGGATCATGGCCTGGGTGCTGGGCGCGCTCGTGCCCGGCGTTCTCGCGTATGTGTGGCTGTTCGGCCCCGGCATCCTCGTCACGCTCGCGCTCGCCACCGTCACCGCAGTCGCGGCCGAAGCGGCGATGCTGAAGGCGCGCGGCTATCCGGTGCAACCGTTCCTGCTCGACCTCTCCGCCATCGTCACCGCCTGGCTGCTGGCGCTGTCGCTGCCGGCGCTGGCGCCCTGGTGGCTGATCGTCACCGGCACGCTGTTCGCCATCGTGGTGGCGAAGCATCTCTACGGCGGGCTGGGGCAGAACATCTTCAATCCGGCGATGGTCGGCTACGCAGTGCTGATCGTCTCGTTTCCCGCGCAGATGACCCACTGGCCGGGCCCGCTCGAACTCACCCATGCGCACCTCACGCTGGGGCAGAGCGCGTCCGTGATCTTCGGCGGCGAGGTGCCGCGCGCCACGCTCGACGCGGTGACGATGGCGACCCCGCTCGACACCCTGCGCACCGGCCTGCTGCAGCAGTTCACCGTGGACGAGGTGATGCGGCAGCCCATCTTCGGCCGCTTCGGCGGCACCGGCTTCGAATGGCTGGCGTTTTCCTTCTGGCTGGGCGGGCTGATCCTGTGGGCACGCCGCATCATCGGCTGGCATGTGCCCATGGCCTTCCTGTTCGGCATCTGGCTGGCCGCGGGCCTGCTGCATTTCTTCGACGCCGGCCGCTTCGGCTCGCCGTGGTTCCATTTCTTCGCGCCTTCGGTGGCGCTGGGCGCCTTCTTCATCGCCACCGACCCGGTGTCCGGCGCCACCACGCCGCGCGGCAAGCTGGTCTTCGGTTTCGGCGCCGGCGCGCTCACCATCGTGATCCGCACCTGGGGCGGCTATCCCGACGGGGTGGCCTTCGCCATCCTGCTGATGAACGTGTGCGCACCGCTGATCGACCAGTACACGCAACCCCGTGTCTACGGCGAGGTCCGCGCCGGCAAGGAGACACGGCCGTGAAGCTTTCGGGGGCCGGCCGCAATGCGGCGCGCACGGGCGCGATCCTGTTCGTGTTCGCGTTCGCCGGCACCGCGCTGCTGGCCTACACCCACGACAACACCGAGCCGGTCATCGAGAAAAGCCGGCAGGCCGAGAAACTCGCGTTGATCAACCAGGTGCTGCCGCCCGCACGCTACGACAACAATCTGCTCGCCAGCCAGCAGACCGTGCCGCCGGACGATCTGCTCGGCACGCGGCAACCGTCGGCGCTGTGGGTCGCGCGGCGCGGCGGCGCGTTCGCCGGCGCGGTGCTGGAAGCCGTGGCGCCGGACGGCTACAGCGGCGACATCGCACTGCTGATCGGCATCGACGCGGACGGCACGGTCACCGGCGTGCGCGTCACCGCACATCGCGAAACGCCCGGCCTGGGCGATTACATCGACCGCGCCAAGAGCCCCTGGATCGACCAGTTCGTGGGCAAGTCGCTGCTCACGCCCGAACCCGGGCACTGGAAGGTGAAGAAGGACGGCGGCGCGTTCGACGCCCGCGCCGGTGCCACCATTTCGCCGCGCGCCGTGGTCAAGGCCGTGAAGAACGCCCTGGAGTACTACGCCCGCCACCGCGCCGCGCTGGCCGCCACGCAGGAGAACCAACCATGATCACGCTGAGCGAAATCCGCACGCTGTTCCACAACGGCGTCGTCAAGCAGAACACCGGTCTGGTGCAGTTGCTGGGCCTGTGTCCCCTGCTGGCCATCAGCAGCAACGTCATCAACGCGCTGTCGCTGGGGCTGGCGACCACGCTGGCCATGGCCGCATCCAGCGGTGCCGTGTCCGGCATACGCAATTTCGTACCGCACGAGATCCGCATTCCGGTCTTCGTGCTCATCATCGCGGTTCTGGTCACGGTGATCGATCTGGCGATGAACGCTTTCGTCCACCCGCTCTATCTGGTACTCGGCATCTTCATCCCGCTCATCACCACCAACTGCATCGTGCTCGCACGCGCCGACGCCTTCGCGTCCAAGAACCGGCCGCTCCACAGCGTGATCGACGCCATCGCGATGGGGCTGGGGCTGACCCTGGTGCTGGTGGTGCTCGGCGCGATCCGCGAACTCGCCGGCCAGGGCACGCTGTTCTCGGGGATCGACCTCGTCCTCGGCCATGACGCGAAGCGCCTGGTACTGCACGTACTGCCCGACTACCGGGGCTTCCTGCTCGCCATCCTGCCGCCCGGCGCCTTCATCGCGCTCGGACTCCTGATCGCCGCCAACAACTGGGTCAAGGCGCGCGCCGAACGCCGCGTCCCTGCGCCGGCGCCCGCCGCCGCATGAAACCGCCCCTGAAGAAACGCGTGCCCAAGCCGCGCAATCCCTTCGTCGCGCCGGCGATGCAGCGCAGCGCGGGCGTGCACGACAAATCCGCCGGGGCGAAACGCCAGGCCGAGAAGCGCGGTCTGCAGAAGCGCCTGATCGAGCAGTGAGCCGGCCATGCGCGCCGCCGAACCATGAACCCCGCCAAGCGCCACGAAATCTTCCGGCGGCTCGCCGCGGCCAATCCCCACCCCACCACCGAACTGGAATATTCGACCCCGTTCGAGCTGCTGGTGGCGGTGACGCTGTCGGCGCAATCCACCGACAAGGGCGTGAACCTCGCCACCCGGCGCCTGTTTCCGGTCGCCAACACGCCCGAGGCGATCCATGCGCTGGGCGAGGACGGTCTGGCGGACTACATCAGGACCATCGGCCTCTACAAGAGCAAGGCGAGACACATCATTGCCGCGTGCAGGATGCTGATCGACCTGCACGGCAGCCAGGTGCCGCACGACCGCGCTGCGCTCGAAGCCCTGCCCGGCGTCGGCCGCAAGACCGCCAACGTGATCCTCAATACCGCCTTCGGCGAACCGACGATGGCCGTCGATACCCACATCTTCCGCGTGGCCAACCGCATCGGCCTGGCCCCCGGCAAGACCGTGCTGGCGGTGGAGAAGAAGCTGCTGAAGCACGTGCCCGCGGCCTATCTGGTCGACGCCCACCACTGGCTGATCCTGCACGGCCGCTACGTCTGCCAGGCGCGCAAGCCGAAGTGCGCCGAATGCATCATCGCCGATCTGTGCGAGTACAAGGACAAGACCTGGCCCGTCTCGGCGACGCCCGCCGCCGCGCCGCGTCAGGCTGCGAGGCCGGGCCGGCGTTCGGCCACCGCGGCGCCCCGGACCGGGCCCAAGCCCCGGACAGCCTGATGTTCAATCCCAGCCGCGAGCAGGTCCGCCGCTTTTTCTTCGACGTCTGGGCCAAGTACCGCGCCGGCCAGCCGCTGGCCGGCGCGGAACAGCCGGCGCTGGAGGCGGTGCTGGCCCATCCCGAGTACCACGTCCTGCTGGAAGACCCGGAACGATACCGGGACCGCGACTACCCGCCCGAGGCCGGCGAAACCAACCCCTTTCTGCATCTTTCGATGCACCTGGCCCTGGCCGAACAGCTCGCCATCGACCAGCCGCCGGGCCTGCGCGCACGCTACCAGCGCCTCCTGGCGCGCCACGGCGAGCCCATGCGCGCGCAGCACGCGGCCATCGACTGCCTCGGCGAGACGATCTGGCGTGCCCAGCGCGATCAGGGCCCGTTCGATGCCGCCGTCTACCTGGACTGCCTCGACCGGCAACTCGGCATCTGAGCCCCGTCGCGTCCCGGCACAAAATTTAGGCAAGAGCGGCCTTCACTTTCCCGCCCGGCGGTCGATAAACCTGTTGAAACCCCGGCAGACGCGCCGATTTTCCGGCGCCTGCCCTTGTCCTTTCTGCAGGTTGCCCGATGTCCCAGGTGGAACAGCTCAAATTCAGCGACCAGTTGCCCAGCCCGCGCGGCGTGGCCCTGGCCGTGCTCGAGCTGTCGCGGCGCGAGAACGTCACCCTCGGCGAGATCGCGCGGGTGGTGCAGACCGATCCCGCCCTGTCCTCGCGCCTGATCAAGCTCGCCAACACCGGCTCGATGATCTCGCGGCCGGTGGTGTCGCTGCAGGAAGCCGTGGTCCGCATGGGCATGGCCTCGGTGCGCCAGCTCGCACTCGGTTTTTCCCTGCTCGACCAGTTCCGCGCCGGTGCCTGCCCGTCCTTCGATTACCAGAACTACTGGTCGCATTCCCTGCTGATGGGGCTGTCCATGCAGGCCCTGGCCGACCGGGTGCGCGTCGCCGCCCCCGACGAGATGTTCATCTGCGGCCTGCTGGCGCAGATTGGCAGTCTGGCGCTCGCCACCGCCTACCCCGCCGAATACGATGCCGTGCTCAAGGCGCATGAGGCCGATCCCGCACAACCCCTGATCGCACGCGAACGCGAAGCACTGGAAACCGACCACAACGAGCTCGGCACGGTCATGCTGTCGGAATGGGGCATCCCCAAGGTCTTCACCGAGCCGCTCGCCCACTACGAGGACGCGGAGCCGCCCAGCTACCCGCACGATTCCCGCAGCAACAGCATGGTCCTGATGCTGCGCCTGTCGCACAGCCTGGCCGACCTGGGCCTGGCGAGCGACGACCGGCGGCCTGAACTGGCCCACGAATGGGTGAAGCAGGCGGCCACGCTGGACGTGAAACCCGACCTCGCCGGCCCCTTCATCGACGAAGTCATTGCCAGCTGGCGCGAATGGGGCGCCCTGCTGAAGATTCCCACCGCGGTCCTGCCGCCGTTCGAGGAAATCACGCGGGGACAGGAAGCGCCCCAGCAGGACGAAGCGCCCTTGCGCATCGTGGTGGCCGACGGCAATGCCTTCAGCCGTCGCAAGACCATGGCGTTGCTGGTCGAGAACAGCGCCCACATCGTCTACCCGGCCGACAACGGCAACGCCGCATTGGCGCTGGCGATGGAGGTGCTGCCGCACGTGATCATCGCGCACTACAATCTGCCCGGCCTGGACGGCGCGGAACTGTGTCACGCGCTGCGCGAGACCGAGGAAGGCCGGCGCATGCACATCCTGCTGATGTCCGACGAACACGGCGAGGAACAGCTGACGCGCGCCTACGAGGTCGGCGCCGACGGCTACGCGCCCAGCACCATCAGCGCCAAGGCCCTGCGTACCCGCCTGTTCGCCGCCCAGCGCCTGGTGCAGCTGCAGAATGCCTGGGAAAAGGACCGCGCACAGCTGCGCCAGATTGCTGCCGAGCTGGCGGTGGCCAACCGCCGGCTGGCGAACGCGGCGCTCACCGACCTGCTCACCGGGCTGCCCAACCGCCGTTCGGCGATGGACCAGCTGCAGCAGGCCTGGAGCGCGGCGTCGCGTTCGGAACAGCCGCTGTCGGTGATGGTGATCGACGTCGACCACTTCAAGCACATCAACGACACCTATGGCCATGCCGCCGGCGACATCGTGCTGCGCGAGGCGGCCGAGGTGCTGCGCCAGTCGGCGCGCCGCGGCGACAGCGTGTGCCGCATCGGCGGCGAGGAATTCCTGGTCATCTGCCCGAACACCGACCTCAAGGCCGCGGTGCTGTCCGCCGAACGCCTGCGCACCACGATCGCCGCACGCAACATCGCCATCGGCGACGCCACCCGCAACATCACCATCAGCATCGGCGTGGCCATGCGCCACGAGAACACGGCCGACATCGACGCCCTCGTGAACCTGGCCGACCAGGCGCTCTACGCCGCCAAGCAGGGCGGCCGCAACCGTATCAGCGCCCGCTGAACGCGTCCTCCGAAAGCGAACGGGGCGGCCAAGGGCCGCCCCGTTCGCTTTCCGGCTTGCGTCAGTATTTCAGGTAGAGCCCGTGCTGCCGGGAAAAATACAGGGCGAGGTCGTCGATGTCCTGGTTGGACAGGTTCTTGGCCTGCTCCGCCATGATCGGGTTCTTGCGATCGCCGCTCCGGTAGGCGTGCAGGGCGTGCACCAGATAGTCCCGGTTCTGCCCGGCCAGACGCGGGAAGGACGGCACCGTACTGTTGCCGTCGGCCCCATGGCAGGCGGCACAGACCGTGGACTTGGCCTTGCCGGCTTCGGCGTCGCCCGCGGCGTGCGCCGTGGCTGCAATACCGAGGCCGGCGACGAGGAGGAGGGGAAGGGCTTTCATGGTTTCTCCTCTCAGTTGGCCGGGCCGCTGTACGACGACTCGTAGTAGGCCGCGAGATCCTGCATGTCCTGTTCCGACAGGCTGCCGGCGATGCCCTTCATGCTGGGATGGCTGCGCTCCCCGCTTTGGTATTCCTTCAGGGCCGCCACGATATAATCCGCGTGCTGTCCGCCCAGCCTGGGTACGCTGTAGACGCTCGGATAGGCCGTCCGCCAGCCCGGGATGCCATGGCAACCGGCGCACATCGAGGTTTTGAGTTGTCCGGCCTTGGGGTCGCCCGCTGCCTGAGCCGGCAGGGCCAACACCATCAGGACGGACGCGCACAACGTCGTCGTGATGTATTTCATCTTCCTCGCTCTCTCTGGTTGGTTGTCGTGTGGCCCCGTCTGACGCAGGACTCGAAAACGATTATAGAGCCGAGAGGCCGCCCGGGAGCAGGAAGAAAGCCCAAATATTCCTTTCAAGTCAATAAGTTATAAGTTATTCACTAATATGCTACTGGAGTCCGCGTGATCAATCTGCAAGCCTGTCCGCTCTGGCTTTACCGCCTGCTGCCCTTTCTGCGCTGGTGGCCCGAAGTCACGCCCCGGAGCTTCAAGGCCGACGCGATCGCCGCGCTGACCGGCGCGATGATCGTGCTGCCGCAGGCCGTGGCGTTCGCCACCATCGCCGGCCTGCCGCCCGAGTACGGCCTCTATGCCGCCATGGTGCCCGCCGTCGTCGCCGCACTGTGGGGCTCGAGCTGGCACCTGGTCTCCGGCCCGACGACCGCGATCTCCATCGTGGTGTTCGCCTCGATCAGCCCGCTCGCCGAGCCGGGCAGCCCGCAATTCATCGGCCTGGTGCTGACCCTGACCTTCCTCACCGGACTCATCCAGCTGGTGATGGGCCTGGCGCGCCTGGGCATGCTGGTGAATTTCATCTCGCACACGGTCATCATCGGCTTCACGGCGGGCGCGGCGATCCTGATCGCGAGCAGCCAGATCAAGAACTTCTTCGGCCTGGACATCCCGCGCGGCGCCCACTTCCACGAAGTGCTGATCCACTTCGGCACGCACATCCTGGACATCCAGCCCTGGGTGCTGGCGGTGAGCCTGATCACCCTGGTTTCGGGCGTGGTCGCCAAGCGCTACACGCCCAGGCTGCCCTACATGATCGTCGCCATGGTGGTCGGCAGCGTCGCGGCGGTCTGGATCGACCAGCAGTACGGTGCCGAAAACACCGGCATCAGGACCGTCGGCGCGCTGGCCGCCTCCTTTCCCCCGCTGTCACTGCCCGATTTTTCGCTCGCGGCCATCAAGCAGACCCTGTTTCCCGCCACCATCATCGCCGTGCTGGCGCTCACCGAGGCCGTCGCCATCGCCCGCTCGGTGGCCATCAAGTCCGACCAGCGCATCGACAGCAACCAGGAATTCATCGGCCAGGGCCTCTCCAACCTCGCCGGCAGCTTCTTCTCCAGCTACGCGTCGAGCGGCTCGTTCAACCGCAGCGGCGTGAACTACGTCTCGGGCGCCAGGACGCCGCTGGCCGCCGCGCTCTCCGCCGTGTTCCTGCTGCTGATCGTGCTGCTGGTGGCGCCGCTCGCCGCCTACCTGCCGGTGCCGTCGATGGCGGCGATCCTCTTCATCGTGGCCTGGGGCCTGATCGATTTCCACCACATCGGCGAAATCGTCAAGCGCCACCCGCGCGAGCGCATCGTGCTCGCGCTCACCTTCTTCGGCACCCTGGTGGATCTCGAAAAAGGCATCTTCCTCGGCATCCTGGTGTCGCTGATGTTCTATCTCTACCGGACTTCGCGGCCGTCGATCCGGGAACTGGTGCCGATCGCCGAGGACTTCGACGACCCACGCCGCAAGTTCGAACCGCGCGAAGGCGACGCCCCGACCTGCCCGCAGATGACGATGCTGCGCATCGAAGGCTCGATCTTCTTCGGTGCGGTGGAATACGTGCAGCAGCATTTCCGCAACGTCGACGAAGCCGATCCGCAGAAGAAACACCTGATCCTGACCTCGCGCGCGATCGGCTTCATCGATCTGGCGGGCGCCGAACTCCTGGCCAAGGAAGCCGCGCGCCGGCGCAAGATCGGCGGCAGCCTCTATCTGGTCGGCGTCCAGCCGGACCTGTGCGACATGCTGCAGCGCAGCGGCCAGGTGGAAACCGTGGGCGAGGAACAGATCTTCCGCCACAAGGGCGATGCCCTGCGCGCGATCTATCCGCGCCTCGACAATGAAATCTGCCGCAACTGCACGGCCCGTCTCTACCACGAGTGCCGCACGGCACTGCCTGACGGCACGCCGCGCTAATTCTGGATATGCGCATGCCGCCATTGCGACGGCGGCATCGGCCCGGGGTCGGCCCACAGGCCGCGTCCCGCCGCGCGTGCGGCATCCTGGAGGCCATGCAGCGCGTCGCGTCGCCCGCGTGTCGACGCCCAGGCGTCGCCGCGGCGCACCAGTTCCGCGTTCACCTGCAGGCCATCCACCTCGAGTACGCCCAGCTTGCGACCGTAGACGTCGGTCGCGACGATCTCGAGCTCACCGCGTCGCCGCAGGGCAAGCGCCTTCAGCGACTGCGTCGCGGCGTCGCCGTGGGGCTGGCGGCTTTCCGGCGCGTCGATACCGGCCAGGCGCACCTTGAGGAAGGCGCGCGACGCCGGCGCGTAGTGATCGGGCCTGAACAGCAGCGTGTCGCCGTCGATCACGACGATGACCACCCCGGCCAGCGTCTCCGCCCGCACGGGTACGGCTGCCAGCAGGAACAACAGCAACAGGAATCTCAACTGGCGAGCATTTCGGCTGCGTGCTGACGCGTGGTCGCCGTGATCGTCCGCCCGCCCAGCATGCGGGCGATTTCCTCGACACGTGCCGGCGCATCGAGCGGCTCGATGCTGGATGCGACGACGCTGCCGTTGGCCTGCTTGGCAACGCGCAGGTGCTGCGTGCCGCGTGCCGCGACCTGCGGCAGATGCGTGATCACCAGCACCTGGCGCGTCTCGCCCAGCTTCGCCAGGCGCCGGCCCACCGCCTCGGCCACGCTGCCGCCGATGCCGACGTCGACCTCGTCGAAGATCAGCGTGGGCACGCCGGCCGCGCCGGACAGCGCCGTCTGGATCGCGAGACTGATGCGCGAGAGCTCACCGCCCGAGGCAACCCTGGCCAGGGGCCCCGCCGGCAGGCCTGGATGGCTTGCCACCAGGAAGGCAATTTCCTCCAGCCCCTGGGCGCGCGGTTCCGCCGACGCTTCGAGCCGCACTTCCAGCTGGCCGCCGGCAAGCGCGAGTTCGTGCATCGCTGCCGTCACCTGTTCCGAAAGTGCGGCCGCGCCCTTCCGGCGCAACGCCCCCAGCGCAGTAGCCGCGGTCCGGTAACGCGCCAACGCGGCAGCCTCGGCGGCAGCCAGGGCAGCCTGGTCCTCGCTGGCTGCCAGTTCGGCAAGACGCGTCTCGAACCGGCCGAGCAGGCCGGCCAGCGCATCCGGCTGCACGCGATGCTTGCGTGCGAGACGGTGCAGGTCGCCGAGCATGCGGTCGAGCCCGGCCAGACGTTCGGGATCGGAATTGAGATGATCGGCATAGCGGCGCAACGCGTGCACCGCTTCGGCGAGATCCGCACTCGCGGCATCCAGCAGGGTCGCGATTTCCTGCAGGCTTTCGTCGACCGCCAGCATGCCGTCGAGGCGGCCGCGCAGCGCGCCCAGTTGCGCCGACACCGCGGTCTCGCCCTCGTCCAGGCCTTCGATCAGGGCGTGGCTGCCTTCCAGCAGGGTGGTGACGTGCGCCAGCCTTGCGTGCTCGATCTGCATGTCCTCCCAGCGCGCGAGCGCGTCGCCGGGCGCGCGCAGCTCCTCGACCGCGAGCCCCAGGCCTTCGCGCTCGATCTGCCGCGCCTGGCTGTTCGATTCGGCCTCCAGCCTGCGCTGATGCGCGCGCTGCCATTCCTGCCAGGCCGCACGCGTCGCCGCCGCCTCGCGCGTCGCGCCGGCATAGGCGTCGAGCACCTCGCGCTGCGTTTCCGCACGCAGCAGCGCGTGGTGCGCGTGCTGGCCATGGATATCGAGCAGGGATTCGGCCGCTTCCTTCAGCTGGGCGAGGGTGGCCGGGCTGCCGTTGACGAAGGCGCGCGAGCGTCCGCCGGCGTCGATGACGCGCCGCAGGATCAGCCGGTCGTCGTCGACGGCGAACCCGCCGGCCTCGAGCCAGGCCACGAGATTCGGCAACCCGGCGATGGCGAATTCCGCCGCGATCTCGGCGCGCGGCGCACCCTGCCTGACCACGCCGGATTCGGCGCGGTCCCCCAGCGCCAGCGCCAGCGCGTCGACGAGGATGGATTTGCCGGCCCCGGTCTCGCCGGTCAGCACCGTCAGGCCCGGCGCAAAATCGAGGTCGACGGATTCGACCAGCAGGTAGTTGCGGATGGACAGGTGCGACAGCATGGCGCCGCTGCGCTTCAGAGTTTCTTGCCCCAATGCAGCTTCTGCCGCAGGGTGTCGTAGTAGCTGTAGGAATGCGGGTGCAGCAGCGTGACCGGGCGGCTGGCACGGGTGATCCACACGTGGTCGCCGCTCATCAGGTCGAAGTGGTGCTGGCCGTCGAAATGCACGCGCGCGTCGTCCGCATAGGTGAGGTGCAGCTCGATGCGCGACTGGCTGCTGACCACGATGGGACGCGCCGACAGCGTATGCGGACAGATCGGCACCAGCGCGACGGCCTCGAGCGTGGGGTGCACGATGGGGCCCCCGGCCGACAGGGCGTAGGCCGTGGTGCCGGTGGGGCTGGTGACGACCAGCCCGTCGGCGCGCTGGCTGTAGACGAATTCGCTGTTGATGGCGATTTCCAGGTCGATCAGGCGCCCCGATCCGCCCTTGCCGACGACGATGTCGTTGAAGGCGGTGGTCTCGAACACGCGTTCGCCGTCGCGGCGTATCTGGCCGTTCAGCAGGATCCGCTCTTCCGCCACGTACTGCCCGCTGAGGATCTCGGCGATGGCATCGTACATGTCGTCCACGGTGATGTCGGTGAGGAAGCCGAGCCGGCCCTGGTTGATGCCGATCAGCGGCGCATTGTGTCCGGCAAGCTCGCGTGCGATCGAAAGCATGGTGCCGTCGCCGCCGAGCACCACCACCACGTCGCTTTCCCTCGCCAGGTCGTGGAGGTTGCGATGCGGGCAGTCCTGGATGTTCAGGCGTTCGGCGGTCTGGCTCGCCAGCATCACCGCATGTCCGCGCGCACGCAGGAATTCGGCGAGCTTGCAGACGGAGTCGTGCATGCCGGGGTTGTCGTATTTGCCGACCAGGCCGACGGTATGGAATGGCGTTTGCATGGACGCCGATTATAAAGATAGATGCGGGATTCAAGTTGCAAGATGCAAGGCTGCCTGTCTGGCGGACATTACTTTCCTTGCGACTTGAATCTTGTGTCTTGTCTCCTGTATCTGTCTTTATAATCAGGCCATGCTGACCGATCGCGCCCGCATCCTGCTGAAAACCCTGGTGGAACGCTACATCGCGGACGGCGAGCCGGTGGGCTCGCGCACCCTGTCCAAGCATGCCGGCCTCGACCTGTCGCCCGCCAGTATCCGCAACATCATGGCCGACCTCGAGGAAATGGGCTTCGTCGCCAGTCCGCACACGTCGGCCGGCCGGATCCCCACGCCGCGCGGCTACCGCGTCTTCGTCGACACCCTGCTCACCGTACGCCCGCTTGCGCAGGTGGAAGTGAGCCAGCTCGAGGCCCATCTCGCGCCGTCCGACCCGCAGCGCCTCATCACCTCGGCCTCCGCGCTGCTGTCGGACCTGAGCCAGTTCGCCGGCCTGGTGATGACCCCGCGCCGCAATCCCGCCTTCCGGCAGGTCGAGTTTCTCGGCCTGTCGGAGAAACGCATCCTGCTCATCATCGTGACGATGGAAGGCGAGGTGGAGAACCGCGTCATGCTCACCGAGCAGCCCTACTCCGCCTCGGCCCTGGTCGAGGCGGCCAATTTCTTCAACCAGCACTTCTCGGGCCTCACCTTCGACCAGGTGCGCGTCAAGCTGCGCGACGAACTCGGCCGCATGCGCGACGACATCACGCAGCTGATGAACGCCACCGTGGACGCCGGCAGCCAGGCCCTCGATGTCAGCCAGGAAAACGTCGTCGTCTCCGGCAGTCGCCGGCTGCTCGACGTCGAGGAACTGTCCAGCAACGTGGGCAACCTGCGCCGCCTGTTCGACGCCTTCGAGAAGAAGACCGGCCTGCTGCAACTGCTCGACCAGTCGCGCAGCGCGGCCGGCGTGCAGATTTTCATCGGCGGCGAATCCGAACTCCTTCCGCTCGACGAATGCAGCCTCGTCACCGCGCCCTATTCCGTCGACGGCCAGGTCGTCGGCACGCTGGGTGTCGTCGGTCCCACGCGCATGGCCTACGAGCGCGTCGTGCCCATCGTCGACATCACCGCCAAGCTTCTGTCCAGCGCCCTGTCGCACCACTGATGGCCTATCTTCCCTCCCCGCCCCACACGCACGGCCAGCCCGCCCGGGTCGGCATCCTGCTCGTCAACCTCGGCACCCCCGAGGCGCCGACCGCACAGGCCTTGCGCCCCTACCTCAAGCAGTTCCTGTCCGATCCGCGCGTGGTGGAAATCCCGCGCGCGCTGTGGTGGCTCATCCTCAACGGCATCGTGCTCAACACGCGGCCGAAGAAGTCGGCGGCGAAGTACGCCGCGATCTGGACGCCGGACGGCTCGCCGCTCAAGGTCCATACCGCGAAGCAGGCCAAGCTGCTGAAGGGCTGGCTGGGCGAGCACGTCGCCACGCCATTGCAGGTCGAATACGCCATGCGCTACGGCCAGCCCGCGATTCCCGACGTGCTGGCGCGCATGCAGGCCGACGGCTGCGACCGCATCCTGCTGCTGCCGGCGTATCCGCAGTACGCGGCGTCGAGTACGGCGACCGCGTGTGACGCCGCCTTCGACTGGCTGAAGCAGACCCGCAACCAGCCGGCCCTGCGCACCGTCAAGCACTATCACGACGACCCCGGCTACATCGAGGCGCTGGCTGCCAACATCCGCGGCTACTGGCAGATGCACGGCCGCCCGGACGTGCTGGTGATGAGTTTCCATGGCGTGCCGAAGTACACGCTCGACAAGGGCGACCCCTACCACTGCGAATGCCGCAAGACCGGCCGCCTGCTCGCCGAGGCGCTCGGCCTCGACGAGAAGCAGGTCCGTCTCACCTTCCAGTCGCGTTTCGGCAAGGCCGAGTGGCTGCAGCCCTACACCGACAGGACGCTGGCCGCGCTCGGCCGCGAAGGCGTCGGACGGGTCGACATCGTCGCGCCCGGTTTCACCGCCGACTGCCTGGAAACGCTGGAGGAACTGGCCGTCGAGGGACGCGAAACCTTTCTTACCGCGGGCGGCAAGGCATTCCACTACATCCCCGCGCTCAACGAGCATCCGCAATGGATAGCCGCACTCGGCCGGATCGCCCTCGAACATCTCGGCGGCTGGGTGGACGCATCCTGGAATCGCGAGGCGGACGCGCAGGCGCGCGAGGCCGGCAGGGCGCGCGCACTGCAGCTCGGCGCGCCGGCCTGAACCTTTCCGTTCGAAAAGCGTGATGACTGTCCGCAAGCGGCGCTATATAAGCGTCCGCTTGTTGACAGTATTTTTATGCTACCCAATCATGGTCAAAGAAGCGGGAAACCAAGAAGCCCGCCGGTGAAATCGGACGATACAGGTCGGGAAACCCAGGAAGCCCGTCACCATCGTTACATCCGGAACCCTGCGGTTCCTGTTCTCAACTGTTCGGGAGGAGCACCTATGAAAAAATCCCTCATCGCAACCGCGATACTGGCCGGCACGCTCGGCGTCGCCCTGTCCGCCCACGCCGACCCGCGCGCACGCTTCATGGCGGCCAACTGTTCCTACTGCCACGGCCCCGACGGCAAGAGCCGCGGCGCCATCCCCAGCCTGGCCGGCATCGACCCCAAATACTTCGTCGAGCAGATGAAGGCCTTCCGCGCCGGCACCCGCCCGGGCGCCACGGTCATGAAGAAGCACGCTTCCGGCTATTCCGACGCCGAACTCGAGACGATGGCGCAGTACTTCGCCGCCATCAAGTAATCGCGATCAAGGAGAAAACACATCATGACCATCAATCGTCGCGACTTCCTCAAGGTTTCCGCCGGTGCAGCCGGCACCGCGGCCGTCGGCACCCTGGGCGGCTGTGCCACCTACTATTCGGGCAACTACGCACCCAAGATCGTCGTCGTGGGCGCCGGCTTCGGCGGTTCCACGTTCGCCCGCTACATGAAGGCCTGGTATCCCAAGGCCAACATCACGGTCATCGAACCCAACGACCATTTCACCTCGTGCCCGTTCTCCAATACCGTGCTCGCCGGCATCAACAAGATGCAGGACATCGAGATGCCCTACACCTACATCAACAAGGTCGTCGATGCCTGGGTGAAGGACACCGTAACCGCCATCGATACCGGCAAGCAGACTGTCACCACCGCGGGCGGCAAGACCTTCCCCTACGACCGCCTCGTGCTGGCCGGCGGCATCGAACTCCTGTTCGACAAGGTGCAGGGCTACGACGCCGAGGCCCAGAAAACCATCAAGCACGCCTGGAAGGCGAGCGCCGACCAGACCGGCGTGCTCCGCGAACAACTCGAAGCCATGCCCGACGGCGGTACCTTCGTGATGTCGGTGCCCATGGCCCCGTACCGCTGCCCGCCCGGCCCCTACGAGCGCGCCTGCATGGTCGCCAGCTACTTCAAGCAGGCCAAGCCCAAGTCCAAGGTCATCATCCTCGACGGCAACCCCGACATCGCCTCCAAGAAGCCGCTGTTCGAGGCCGCCTGGAAGAAGCATTTCGGCTACAAGACCGACAACAGCATGATCGACTACCGTCCCAATAACCAGCCGCGCGCGGTCGACGCGAAGAAGATGACGGTCAGCACCGAATTCGACGACGTCAAGGCCGACGTGATCAACGTGGTGCCGCCGATGCGTGCCGCTGCCGTGTGCGGCCTGGCCGGCGTGCGCGACGGCAACAGCGGCAACTGGTGCACCATCGACTACCGCACCTTCGAGTCCAAGGTCGTCAAGAACGTCCACATCCTGGGCGACTCCGCGCTGACCAACTTCCCGAAGTCGGGTTCGGTTGCCAACAACACCGGCAAGATGTGCGCGTACGCGCTGTCGGAGCTGTTCTCGGGACGCGGCGTCGATCCGGCGCCCGTGGTCACCAACACCTGCTATTCCGGCACCGGCATGGGCACGGCTTTCCACGTCGCCACCGTGTTCCGCTGGAACGAGGAAAAGCAGTCGATGATCCCGCCCAAGGACGCCAACGGCATTTCCGCCGAGGAAAGCGAACTGGAAATGGCCTACATGGAATCCTGGGCGAAGAACGTCTGGGCCGACACCCTGGGCCTGCCGATGGAGTACAACTTCACGGCCAAGGGCTGATCCGGCTCACGCCACGCCGGAACGGGGCTTCGGCCCCGTTTTTTTTGCCCGTCTTCCGCTCCCCCGCGCCGCTGCCCCGGCACGCCGGCCCCCTGTACAACGCATAAGAAGAGTCTAATATCGTATTAAACGCGATGCCTCCTAGGATCGCGGATGAAGATCACGATACCTTGTGTCCCCTGTCCGTCGAGGAGCCCTCATGCAGCCCCGCACGCTATTTCTTTCCCTGTTGATCCTGTCCGTCCCCGCCCTTGCCCGATCGGCCGAGCCCATCCAGCCTGTGCCGGCCGTCAAGGTGAAGAATGCCGCCATGGTCGAACTCGGCAAGAAACTCTATTTCGACCCGCGCCTGTCGAAATCCGGGTTCATCTCCTGCAACGCCTGCCACAACCTCTCCATGGGCGGCAGCGACAATCTGACGACGTCGATCGGCCACAACTGGCAGCAGGGGCAGCTCAACGCGCCCACCGTGCTCAATTCCAGCCTGAGCCTGGCGCAGTTCTGGGATGGCCGCGCGAAGGACCTGAAAGCCCAGGCAGGCGGTCCCATCGCCAATCCGGGCGAGATGGCGCTCACGCACCGGCTCGCCGTCGACGTGCTGGATTCGATCCCGGACTACAAGGCCGAATTCCAGGCGGTGTTCAAGAAGCAGGAGATCGATATCGACATGGTCACCGCCGCCATCGCCGCCTTCGAGGAGACGCTGGTCACGCCGGATTCGCGCTTCGACAAATGGCTCAAGGGCGACAGCAAGGCCCTCAGCACGATGGAATTGCGCGGCTATCGGCTGTTCAAGAGCAGCGGCTGCACGGCCTGCCACTACGGTCCGGCCGTCGGCGGCACCTCGTTCCAGAAGATGGGCGTGGTCGCGGAGTACGACACCCCGAACAAGGCGCAGGGCGTCGCCGGTCTCACCGGCAAGGATGCCGATCGCATGAAGTTCAAGGTTCCCACCCTGCGCAACGTGGAGCTCACCTATCCCTACTTCCACGACGGCGAAGCCGGCACGCTGGAAAAGGCCGTGGACGTCATGGGCCGGCTACAGGTGGGACGGGCCTTCAGCCAGGAGGAGATCGACGACATCGTCGCCTTCCTGAGAACGCTGACCGGCAGGCAGCCCGACATCAGGCTGCCCATCCTGCCGCCGTCCAACAACACCACGCCCAAACCCAGGCCCTTCGGCTAAGCCGTTTCCCACAGCAAAAAAAGCGCCCGCAGTGCGGGCGCCATTTCCTGTTCGGGTACTCAGGCTTTCCTGACGAATTCCGACTTCAGCTGCATGGCGCCGATGCCGTCGATCCTGCAGTCGATGTCGTGATCGCCCTCCACGATGCGGATGTTCTTCACCTTGGTGCCAACCTTGACCACCAGCGACGAGCCCTTGACCTTCAGATCCTTGATCACGGTGACCGTGTCGCCATCCGCCAGTGCGTTGCCGTTGGCATCGCGCACCACACGCACCGCGTCGGCGACTGCGACCGCTTCCTGCGGCCATTCGTGCGCACACTCGGGACAGATCCACAGCGCGCCATCCTCGTAGGTGTAATGCGAGCCACATTGCGGGCAGGGGGGCGCAGCCGGCGTATCGGTCATGGGTTTTCCTGTTTAAACACGGTCGTAGACGACGAAATCGAAGCGCAGCGGGTCGCCCTTTTCCCCGATGTGCGCGGCGCGCGCCGTTTCGCGGAAGGCCGCGCGCTCGAAGTCGGGGAACCAGGCGTCGCCCTCGACTTCGATATCCACCTCGGTCAGGTACAACCGGTCGGCCAGCGGGATCGCCTGGGCATAAAGCTCGGCGCCGCCGATGAAAAAGATTTCCCCGACGTCCCTGCACAGGGCGAGGGCGTCCGGGATCGAGCCGGCCACGACACAGCCATCGCGGCAATAATCCGGATTGCGCGTGATGACGATGTTGGTGCGCCCCGGCAGGGGACGTCCCAGCGATTCGAAGGTCTTGCGCCCCATCAGGACCGGATGGCCCAGCGTGAGCGCCTTGAAATGCGCAAGGTCTTCCGGCAGCCGCCACGGCAGCCGGTTCTCGATGCCGATCACGCGGTTCTTCGCCAGCGCGGCGATGACGCTGACGCGCGGTCTGTTCTGGGTCATGCCATCTCCGCTCACTGCTTGCCGCTCACCGCTCACTACACCGCCACCGGCGCCTTGATCGCGGGATGCGGATCGTAGCCTTCGAGCGTGAAGTCCTCGAAGCGGAACGCGAAGATGTCCTTCACGTCGGGGTTCAGCCGCATCGTCGGCAGGGCGCGCGGCGCCCGGCTCAGCTGCTCGCGCGCCTGGTCCAGGTGATTGAGATACAGGTGGGCGTCGCCCAGGGTATGCACGAAGTCGCCCGGCTTCAGCCCCGTCACCTGTGCCATCATCATCGTCAGCAGGGCGTAGCTCGCGATGTTGAACGGCACGCCGAGAAAGATGTCGGCGCTGCGCTGGTAGAGCTGGCAGCTCAGCTTGCCGTCGGCGACGTAGAACTGGAAGAAGGCATGACAGGGCGCCAGCGCCATGCGGTCGAGGTCGGCCACGTTCCAGGCGGAAACGATGATGCGGCGCGAGTCCGGGTTGGTCTTGAGCGTCCTGACCGCTTCGCCGATCTGGTCGATGGTGCCGCCGTCGCGCGCCGGCCAGCTGCGCCACTGATGACCGTACACCGGGCCGAGGTTGCCATTCTCATCCGCCCATTCGTCCCAGATCGAGACGCCGTTTTCCTTGAGGTAGCGGATGTTGGTGTCGCCCTGCAGGAACCACAGCAGCTCGTGGATGATGGAACGCAGATGGCATTTCTTGGTGGTGACGAGCGGAAAGCCGGCGGCGAGGTCGTAGCGCATCTGCCAGCCGAACACGGACAGCGTGCCGGTGCCGGTGCGGTCGTCTTTGCGGGTGCCGTGCTCGAGCACGTGGCGCATCAGGTCGAGATAGGGTTTCATCGTGGATTCGGGGCGGCTGGCGCGGCCAGGGTGTTGCCATTATCGCCGAGAACGCCGTCGTAGAACCCGGCCAGCCGGGTGGCGGGGGCCTGTCCATAAATGTCCCAGAAGGCGATCTCGAAATCGGTGTTGTTCTGCACGGCCAGCGCCAGCTGGCGGAAACGGGATTCGTCCTGCGCCTTCAGCCAGCCGACCAGCATCAGGGACTGGCGGTAGAAGTCGTGGATGCCCAGGTTGGACGCCGCAGCGCGATGGCGCGTATCCGGCGTGTCACGCAGTGCCAGGTTGACGCGACGGCCGGCGCGAATGCCCTCGACCGCCTGCGCTTCGGACGCGTATTCCGCGCCGCCTCCGTCGGCGGTGAGCGTGGCCCAGCCCTCGTGGAACCAGACCGGCAGCGTGCAGTGGTAGTGCCCGATGCGCTGTCCCAGATGCAGGTGCGCCAGTTCGTGCGTCAGCAGCGCGGGCAGGCGCGCGCTTTCGCGCCCGTCGAGATTGGGCGACAGGATGAGCCGGTTGTCCGGCACCACCGCGGCCGAGAGCTTCGGCGTCCTGACCCAGCGGGCGAAACAGGCATCGCTGCCGCACACGTAGACCCGCGGAGGATGCAGAAATGGCAGGTAATGCGCCGCTTCGACCCGGGCGATCGCCGCAGGCAGCGCAGTGGCGACGCGGTCGCCGTAGGCTTCGTAACCGGGTTCGACCCACACGCGGGCGTCGCCGGGCAGCGGCGCGAATCCTTCCATGGGGACGAGCGCGCGCGGTTCGCTCACGGTGAGCGCGCAGCCCGACAGCAGCGTCAGCGCAAGCACGCCCCACCAGCTCATGCCGGGTCGAGCGTCTGCCAGCGACCGTCGATCAGGCCTTCGAGTGGCGCGTACTGCGTCTTGTACGCCATCTTGCGGCTCTCGCCGATCCAGTAGCCGAGATAGAGATAGGGCAGCTCCAGCCGGCGGGCCAGTTCGATCTGCCAGAGCACGCCGTAGACGCCGAGGCTGTCCTGCGCGCGGTCGGGATCGAAGAAGGTATAGACGGCGGACAGGCCGTCGTCGATCTGGTCGACCACCGCGATCATCGCCAGCGCGTCGCCGTCGCGGAATTCGACCATCACCGTGTCGACGTTGGACGACAGCAGGAACTGCGTGTACTGGTCGGGACCGTCGCGGTCCATGCCGCCGCCGGCGTGGCGGCTGCCAAGATAGCGGCGATACAGCGCGTAGTGCTCTTCCTTGAAATCGAGCGGCAGGAAGCGTGCCTCCAGCTGCCGGTTGCGCTTGAGGCAGCGGCGCTGGGTGCGGCTGGGCACGAAGCGCGCGACGTCCACGCGCACCGGCACGCAGGCGCGGCAGTGCTCGCAATGCGGGCGATAGGTGAACTGGCCGCTGCGACGGAAGCCGGCGCGGATCAGCGCGCTGTAGGCATGCCGGTCGATGAGATGCGTGGGGGTGGCGACCTGCGAACGCGCACGCCGCCCCTGCAGATAGCTGCAGTCGTAGTGCGCGGTGAGATAGAACTGAATGCGCTGGAAAGGCGGTTCAGTCGGATGCATCGAAGCTCCAGGGACCGGGTCGATGCGGCAAGTGTACCAACTCCGCCACCCGCTTCGCGAATGCTGCGCGCGGCATGGTCTTCGCGCCCATGCTGGCGAGATGCGGTGTCTCCATCTGGCAATCGACCAGACCGAACTCCCAGCGTTCGAGCTGCCGGCACAGCCGCACCAGCGCGACTTTCGACGCGTCCGCCTCGCGGCTGAACATGGATTCGCCATAGAACATGCGGCCGATCGCCACGCCGTACAGCCCGCCCACCAGTTGGCCGTCGCGCCAGCTTTCGATCGAATGCGCATAGCCGGCCTCGAAGAGGCGCGTGTAGGCCGCGATCATCGCCGGCGAGATCCAGGTTCCACCCGCCCCTTCGCGCGGCGCGGCGCAGCCGCGCATGACCTCGACAAACGCGGTATCGACGCGCAGTTCGAAACCGGCATTGCGCAGGCGCTTGTCCAGCGAACGGGTCACCCGGACTGCGCCCGGCAGCAGCACCATGCGCGGATCCGGGCTCCACCACAGGATGGGCTCGCCCGGGTTGAACCAGGGAAAGATGCCGTGGCGATAGGCGTCGAGCAGGCACGGCAGGGAAAGATCGCCGCCCATGGCCAGCAGGCCGTTGGGATCAGACAGCGCGGTTTCGAGCGGCGGAAAGGCAGAGGACGGGTCGTGCGGGGCCGGCATGCCGCCATCTTAGCCGATCGAAAAAAGCACTTGATTTTCCCTGTGCGTATATTATGATATGTATATCTTCAATACTGTTGTGCAACCCGCCGGCCTGCACCATGTCCCGGTGGCTGTCGAAGCGCTCCGTATAATGCGGACATGAGACCAGTCCCCGCAGACGCCCCCGTCGGAGCATGGCAGTAGCGAAGTATGGCTAGAGCAAACCCAAGGATTTACCCAGCCGGACCGGCATCGGCGCCACAAGCCTCGTTGCCGCCCTTGCCGACCCAGGCGCTTACCCTGCGCCTGGGCATTTCGGTAAACCCCCCGTTTGCTTGCGCCGTGCACGGTATGACGTTTGCGGCAGGTGCACTATCTCTCCTGGGCCTGCCGTGCTGTAGCGTCCTCCTCTGGGGCGTTTCACGGGCGGCTCTCCTGGACGTCTCGTGAACGCCCCTTCTTTTTTGCCGGTCGAGCGGACCGACGCTCCCTGTTTCCACTGCGGCCTCCCGGTTCCGCCCGGCGCGCACTATCCGATCCGCGTCGATGGCGACACGCGCGAAGCCTGCTGCCGCGGCTGCCAGGCCGTGGCGCAGACCATCCTCGACAGCGGACAGGGCGCCTACTACACCCACCGCACCGCGCTGCCGGCGACGCCGCAGCAGGCCGAAGCCGAACTCGCGCAACTCGGCCTGTACGACCTGCCGGAAATCCAGGAGAGCTTCGTCCGGGTCGAGGCGGAAAATATCCGCGAAGCGGCACTGATCCTGGAAAACATTGTCTGCGCCGCCTGCATCTGGCTGAACGAGCGCCATATCGCCGCGCTGCCCGGCGTGCTCTCGGTGGAGATCAACTACGCCACGCGCCGTGCGCGCGTGCGCTGGGACAACAGCCGCATCCAGCTCTCGGCCATCCTCAAGGCCGTATCCGACATCGGCTACATCGCGCATCCTTTCGATCCGGGCCGCTCGGACGACATCCACAGGCGCGAGCGCAACACCGCGATCAAGCGGCTCGCCATCGCCGGCCTCGGCATGATGCAGGTGATGATGTACGCGCTGCCGACCTACACCGCCACTGACATGACCGACGAGATCCGGCGGCTGATGGGCTGGGCCAGCCTCGTGCTCACCATCCCGGTGGTGCTGTATTCGGCCTGGCCCTTCTTCCTCGGTGCCTGGCGCGACCTCAGGCGGCGCATGCTGGGCATGGACGTGCCGGTGGCGCTGGGCGTCGGCACGGCTTTTCTCGCCAGCGTCTACAGCAGCTTCAGCGGACACGGCGAGATCTACTACGACTCGGTCACCATGTTCATCTTCCTGCTCCTGACCGGGCGTTTCCTCGAGATGAACGCGCGTCGCCGCGCCGGTGCGGCGGTGGAGGAACTGGTCAAGCTCATCCCGGCCGCCACCACGCGCCTGCCCCGCTGGCCGGCGCGCGACGAGGAACAGGTGCCGGTCGCGCGGCTGGCGGTCGGCGAACACGTGCTGGTGCGCCCCGGCGAAACCCTGCCCGCCGACGGCGTGGTGGTCGAGGGCGACAGCGCCGTCTCCGAAGCCATGCTCACCGGGGAATCGCTGCCGGTGTCGAAGACGGCCGGTGCACGCGTCGTCGGCGGCAGCCTCAACCAGGCCAGCCCGCTGGTGATCCAGATCGAACGCCTCGGCGCCGATACCCGGCTCGCCTCCATCGTGCGTCTGCTCGACCGCGCGCAAAGCGAGAAGCCGCGCATCGGCCAGCTGGCCGACCGCGCCGCCGCCTGGTTCGTCGGCCTGCTGCTCTTCGTCACCGCGCTCGTCGGCGCGGCCTGGTATGTCATCGATCCGGGCAAGGCGCTGTGGATCGTCGTCTCCGTGCTCGTCGTCACCTGCCCGTGTGCGCTGGGGCTCGCCACGCCCGCCGCGCTCACCACCGCCACCGGCCGGCTCACCCGCCTGGGCCTGCTCACCACGCGCGGGCACGCGCTGGAAACGCTGGCGCGCGCCACCGACCTGGTCTTCGACAAGACCGGCACCCTCACCCTGGGCCGCCTCTCGGTGCGTCGCGTGGTGCCGCTCGACGGCCACGGCGCAGCCGAAGCCGGCGCCCTCGCCGCCGCGCTCGAGGCCGGCTCCGAACATCCGATCGCCCGCGCGCTGCGCGAGCAAGCGACCGCGACCGAGCCCGCGCACGCCATCCGCAACACGCCGGGGCGCGGCGTCGAGGGCACGATCGCCGGCCACGTCTACCGCCTCGGCACGCCGCAGTTTGCCGTGGGCGATGCCGCGCCGCCCGTCGCGCCCGATGCAAACGACGGGGCAAGCTGGATTTTGCTCGCCGCATCCGGCCATCCCATCGCCTGGTTCGCCCTCGCCGACACGCCGCGCCCGGATACCGCGTCGGCGCTCGACGCCCTGCGTGCGCAGGGCCTGCGCCTGCACCTCCTGTCCGGCGACGCCGAGGCCGCGGTCGCCGCCACCGCGCGCCAGTTCGGCATCGCCGACTGGCACGCCGGCGCCCTGCCGGAAGCCAAGCTCGCCTACGTGAAAAGCCTGCAGGCCGAGGGCCGCATCGTCGCCATGGTCGGCGACGGCATCAACGATGCGCCCGTGCTCGCCGGTGCGCAGGTCTCCATCGCCATGGGCGAAGGCGCCGACGTCGCGCAGGCCGCCGCCGACATGATCATGCTCGGCAGCCGCCTCGCTACCCTGTCGGAAGGCGTGGCGCTGGCTCGCAAGACACAGAGGATCATCCGCGAGAACCTCGGCTGGGCGCTCGGCTACAACCTCATCGCCATCCCCGCCGCCGCGCTCGGCCACGTCACCCCCTGGATCGCCGGCATCGGCATGTCGGCCAGCTCGCTGCTGGTCGTGTTGAACGCCTTGCGGCTGTCGGAATTCAAGATGGGGGTGAGCGGGGAGCGGTAAGCTGCAAACCCCAACTCCCCACTTACCACTCCCCACTTACCACTTACCACTTACCACTTACCGCTCCCCGCTCCCCGCTCCCCGCTCCCCGCTTACCCCTTACCGCTCACCCCCAATGGACATCCTCCTCCTCCTCATCCCCGTCAGCCTGCTCATCGTCGGCGGCATCGCCTGGGTGATGCTGTGGGCGGCGAAAAGCGGCCAGTTCGACGATCTCGAAGGACCGGCGCACAGCGTGCTGATGGACGACGACACGCCGCATGCCCCCAAGGACACAGCGACGCCATCGGATCGCGAGACGTAGCGGCGGCGCCCATGCTGCGAACCGATCCATCCCGTTTCCCCGCGCCATGACCCTGCCCATCCTCTGGTATTTCGCCGACCCCATGTGTTCGTGGTGCTGGGGATTTGCGCCTGCGATCGACAGCCTGCGCGCCGAGACCCGCGAACGCCTGAAAATCGCCCTGGTGCTGGGCGGCCTGCGCCCCGGCGAAACCACCCCCATGACTGCGGCCGCGCGCGCGGAAATCCTGCATCACTGGCATGACGTGCATGCGCGCACCGGCCAGCCCTTTCGCTTCGGGGACGCCCTCCCTGACGGCTTCGTGTACGACACCGAGCCATCCAGCCGCGCCGTGCTGGCAGCCGCTACGATCGACCCCATCCATACCTTCCCGATGTTCAAGGCAATCCAGTCCGCGTTCTACGCCGAGGGACGCGACGTCACGCAAGGCGATTGCCTCGCACAGCTGGCGGAAAGCCTTGGCCTCGACGCGGCACGCTTTGCCTCGATCTGGGCGAGCGAGGCGGCCCGGGACAGGACGCGCGCGCATTTCCGCCAGGCGCGTGCCGCCGGGGTACGCGGCTTTCCCACGCTGATCGTGCAGCAGGGCGAGCGCCTCGACACGCTCGCGACCGGATGCGAAGCCCTGGACACGGTGCGCGCACGGCTCGCCGCCTGCCTCGACGCATGATCCGGCTGAACGCAATGCTGGGGCTGTGGCTGCTGGTCACGCCCGCCGGCGCGGAAGAGACGCCGCCCCCCATGATCGACGCACACGCGCATTACACGCTCGCCGACCAGCTGGCGCTCCCACCAGACGACCTCCTCGCCCGTCTCGACGCAGCCGGCATCTCGCGCCTCGTCGTGACGAGCCAGCCCGCCGGACTCGCGCAGTCGCTCCACCGTCGTGCGCCGGGACGCATCCTGCCCCTGCTCGGCATCTACGACCACGGTCTCGCCAAGGCACGCTGGGTACACGATACCGACCTGCCCGCGCGCATCACTGCGCAACTGGATGCAGACCACTGGGCCGGGCTGGGCGAACTGCATCTGTTCGCGGCAGATGCGGATCAGCCCGTCTTCGCCGCGCTGGTGCGACTCGCTGCCGCACGCAAACTGGTCCTGCTGCTGCACGGCGACGCGGCAGTCGTTCGTCAGGCCTACGCGGTCGCACCCGACGCACGCATCCTGTGGGCACACCTCGGCACCGACCCCCGGCCCGAGGTGCTCGAACCCCTGCTGGCCCGGCATCGCGATCTCTGGATCGATACCTCGGTACGCGACGAACGCATCGCTCCCGAAGGACGGCTACTGCCCGAATGGCGCGCACTGTTCGAGCGTCACCCCACGCGTTTCGTCGTCGCGGTGGACGCGTTCAGCACGCACCGCTGGCACCGCTACGGCGAGATTGTCGCTGCCATTCGCGGCTGGGCCGACGGTCTTGCACCCGAGCTCAGGCGCGCCTTGCTGCACGACAACGCGGTGCGTCTGTTCGAGGCGTTTCCGCTGCCGGCAGCGCACCCGTAGAATGCTCGCGTTTCCCCCCCGGAGTTGCGCAATGTCCCGCCCGCACGCCCTGACTGCAAGAATCGTTTCCAACGCCCTGTTCGCCTGCACACTGACGCTCGGCATCGCCGGCTGCGGCGCCAGCGAACCCGGCACGCAGACCGTTTCCACCGCCCCGGCGCCGGGCCAGCCGCCCAATCCGCGCGTGCTGCTCGAAACCAGCAAGGGCGACATCACCGTCGAACTGTTCCCGCGCAATGCACCGCAGTCGACGGCGAACTTCCTCGAATACGTCAACAGCGGTTTCTACGACGGCCTGGTGTTCCACCGCGTGATTCCCGGCTTCATGATCCAGGGCGGCGGCATGACACCGGACATGGCCGAGAAGGCCACGCGGGCGCCGATCCAGAACGAAGCCGACAACGGCCTGAAGAACCTGCGCGGCACGCTGGCGATGGCGCGCACCATGGAACCGCACTCGGCTTCCTCGCAGTTCTTCATCAACGTCGCCGACAACTACGCGCTCAACCACCGCGGCAAGAGCGTCGAGGGCTGGGGCTATGCCGTGTTCGGCCAGGTGGTCGCCGGCATGGACGTCGCCGACGCCATCGTCGCCGTGCCGCGCGGCCGCGTCGGGCCATTCGACGACGTGCCGACCATACCGGTCGTCATCCGCCACGCCCGCCTGCTGCCCGCTGCCGCGCCGGCCGCAGCCGGACAATAGGCCGGCCACTGGACGTCCGCGCCAAACTGCTGCTGCTCGCCATGGCCGCGCCTGCGGCCATGGCGCTCGGTCTTGCCGCCGGCAGCCTGCCCGACGACCGCGCGCTGGCGCAGCAGATCCTCGTCGAACTGCGCGGTCCGCGCGTCGCCGCCGCCTTCGCCTGCGGCGGCCTGCTCGCGCTGGCCGGCGTGCTGATGCAGACGCTGTTCCGCAACCCGCTCGCCGAACCCTACCTGCTCGGCGCGTCCGGCGGCGCGGGTCTCGCCGCCCTGCTCGGCATGGCCGCCGGCCTGGCCTGGCCCTGGGTCTCGCTCGCCGCCTTCGCCGGCAGCCTCGGCGCACTCGCGCTCGCCGCCGCGCTCGGCGGCCGCCTGCTCGCGCGCGACCACACGCCGCTCCTGCTCGCCGGCGTCATGCTCGCCGCCGGCTTCGGCGCGCTGATCTCGCTGGTGCTGTCCATCGCGCCGGCCGAACGTCTGCCCGGCATGCTGTTCTTCCTGATGGGCGACCTTGCCTGGGCCGACCGGCCCGGCCTGTTGTGGGCCGCGTTCATCGTCGCCAGCCTTGCCGCGTTCGGCCTCGCGCGCCGCCTCGACGTGCTCCAGCTCTCGCCGCTCAAGGCCGCCTCGCTGGGCGTGTCTGTCGCGTCCACGCGCTGGCTGCTGTTCGCGCTTGCCGGCGCCTGCACCGCGCTCGTCGTCGCCCAGGCCGGCAGCATCGGCTTCGTCGGTCTCATGGTCCCGCACGCCCTGCGCCGCCTCGGCCTCGCCAGCCACCGCGTCCTGCTGCCCGCCGCCGCACTCGCCGGCGGCAGCCTGCTCGTCCTCGCCGACGCCCTTGCGCGCACCGTGCTCGATCCGCGCGAACTGCCGGTCGGCGTGCTCACCGCCCTGATCGGGGTGCCGGTGATGTTGTGGCTGCTGCGCAGACCAGGATGAACCACGACATGGTTCTGGCCACCCGGCATCTCACGCTGCGCAGCGCGGTGCGCATCCTCGCGGAGGTCCTCGATCTCGCCGTTTCGCCCGGCGAAGTCCTCGGCATCCTCGGCCCCAACGGCGCCGGCAAATCCACCCTGCTGGCGACGCTGGCCGGACTGCACGAACCCGCCGACGGCACGGTCGAACTCAAGGGCCTGCCGATCGCGCAGCTGGCCCCGCTCGAACGTGCGCGTCACCTTGCGCTACTGCCCCAGGACGACGCCGGCGGCTATTTCGGCAGCGTGGCGGAGTACGTGGCGCTGGGGCGCTTTCCGCACGGCGACGCGCATCGTGACATCACGCCCTGGCTGGCGGCCTGGGAGCTGTCCGCCCTGGCGCAGCGTCCGCTCGCGACCCTGTCGGGCGGCGAACGCCAGCGCGCGCGGCTGGCGCAAGTGGCGGCGCAGGAAGCGGGCTTCGTGCTGCTCGACGAACCGCTGACGCACCTCGATCCCGCGCACCAGGCAGCGCTCCTGCGCTGGGTGCGCGCCGAAGCCGACGCCGGTCGCGGCGTGGCCCTGACCCTGCACGACCCGAACTGGGCGGCCTGCCACTGCGACCGCCTGCTTTTCCTCTACGGCGACGGCCGCTGGCAGCTGGGTCCGCCCGACGAACTGCTCGAACCGGCTGCGCTGGAAGCGCTGTACGGCCCCGGCACGGCCGCGCTGTGGAAGCGGAGCGCCGCGGTCCAGCCTGTATAATCCCGGCTCACCGTTTCACCCCGTCCACGCGCATTTCATGATCCGCCGCATCATCAGCAAGGTCTTCGGCCGCAAGCGCCCCGCTTCCGGTTCGGGCGCGCGCATCCTGTCGCAGGCCGAGCACGGCATCGCCCGCAAGGGCATCGACGACTGCGCGCTCAAGGTCTGCGAGACGCTGGCGGGGGCCGGCTACAAGGGCTACGTGGTCGGCGGCGCGGTGCGCGACCTGCTGCTCGGCAAGCCGCCCAAGGATTTCGACGTGGCCACCGACGCGACGCCGGAACAGGTGCGCCGGCTGTTCCGCCGCTCGCGCCTCATCGGCCGCCGCTTCCAGATCGTGCATGTGATGTGTGGCCGCGAAACCATCGAGGTCACGACCTTCCGCGCCAACGGCCAGAAGGAAAGCGAAGAGGAAGACGAGCGCCCGACCGACGAACATGGCCGCCTGCTGTCCGACAACGTGTTCGGCAGCATGGCCGACGACGCCGCGCGGCGCGACTTCACCATCAACGCGCTGTACTACGACCCCCTGCGCGAGGAAGTGCACGACTATTTCGACGGCGTGGCCGATTGCAAGAAGCGTGTGCTGCGCATGATCGGCGAGCCCGAGACGCGCTACCGCGAGGATCCGGTGCGCATGCTGCGCGCGGCGCGCTTCGCCGCCAAGCTCGAATTCCGCATCGACGAGGCCACGCGCGCGCCGGTGGCGAAACTCGCGCCGCTGCTGGCCAACATTCCGCGCGCACGCATCTTCGACGAAGCCTTGAAGCTGCTGCTGTCCGGTCACGCGCTGCGCGGCGTGCACCAGTTGCGCGCCGAAGGCCTGCATCACGGCATGCTGCCGCTGCTCGACACCATTCTCGACGACCCGACCGGCGAGCGCTTCATCACCGCCGCGCTGAGGAGCACGGACGAACGCATCCAGTCCGACCGCCCGTCCTCGCCCGCCTTCCTCTTCGGCACCCTGCTGTGGCCGCAGGTGCTGAAGCGCTGGCAGGAAATCGAATCGGGCGGCGAGAAACCGCAGCCGGCACTGTTCCAGGCGATGGACGACGTGCTCGATGCCCAACGCGCGCAGTTGTCGATTCCGCGCCGCTACGACGGCATGATGAAGGAAATCTGGGCATTGCAGCCGCGCTTCGAGCAGCGCGGCGGGCAGCGCCCCTACCGCCTGATGGAGCATCCGCGCTTTCGCGCCGCCTACGACTTCCTGCTGCTGCGCTGCGAAGCCGGCGAGCTCGACGCCGAAGTCGGCGACTGGTGGACGCGCTTCCAGGAAGCGGACGAGGCCGAGCGTACCGACATGCTGATGGCCGACAGCGGCCCGAAGCCGCGCCGCAAGCGCCGCCGGCGCAAACCCGGCGACGGCCCGGGCAGCGAGGCACCGCCGGCATGAAGGTCGTCGCCACCATCGGGCTGGGGGCCAATCTCAACGATCCCGCGTCGCAGGTGGAGTACGCGCTGGGCGAACTCGATCGCCTGCCCGACACCCGGCTCGTCGCCCGCTCCGGACTCTACGCCTCGGCGCCGGTGGGCTACGTCGACCAGCCTGACTTCGTCAACGCGGTCGCACGTGTGGAAACGACGCTGTCGCCGCGTGCGCTGCTCGCCGCGCTGCTGGACATCGAACATCGCCATGGCCGCGAGCGCAGCTTTCGCAACGCGCCGCGCACGCTCGACCTCGACCTGCTGCTCTACGGCAGCGCGCGCTTCCACGAAGAAGGATTGACGCTGCCGCATCCGCGCATGCACGAACGCGCCTTCGTGCTGCGTCCGCTGCTCGAGATTGCGCCGGAGGCGACGATTCCCGGTCGCGGTCGCGCCGCCGACTGGCTGGCGCACTGCGCGGAGCAGTCCGCTGCGCCCCTGCCGCCCCCTGCCGCCGTGGTCAACGCATGAGCCTCGACCGTTATCGCTACGTCGTTGTCGAAGGGCCGATCGGTGCCGGCAAGACCAGTCTCGCCTACAGACTGGCCGAAGAACTGGACGCCGCCACCTTGCTGGAAAACGGCATCGACAACCCCTTCCTCGCCCGTTTCTACCAGGAGCCGCGGCGCTACGCGTTGTCCACGCAGCTGCATTTCCTGTTCGACCGCACGCGCCAGCTGCGCGATCTCGTGCAGGGGGACCTGTTCCGCGCCAGCACGGTGTCCGATTTCCTCATCGACAAGGACATGCTGTTCGCCCGCCTGAACCTGGACGACGACGAGTTCGAGCTGTACCAGAAGATCTACGCGGACCTTGCACCGCAGGCGCCCACGCCCGACCTCGTCATCTACCTGCAGGCACCCATCGACGTCTTGCAGGAGCGCGTGCGCCGCCGCGGTATCGAGTTCGAGCGCGGCATGGACGCGGGTTACCTGCAGCGGCTGGCCAACAGCTACAGCGAATTCTTCCATCGCTACGACGCCGCGCCGCTCCTGATCGTCAACACTGCGAACTTCAATTTCGCGCAGGGCGACGAGGACTTCCGTCTGCTCATCGAGCGCATCGGCAAGATGCGCGGCCCGCGCGAGTTCTTCAGCCGCGCCGCCTGAGATGCGCGTCACCCTCACCACCCTGAAGGCGATGCGCGAACGCGGCGAGAAGATCGCCGTGCTCACCTGTTACGACGCCAGCTTCGCGCGCACGCTCGACGCCGCGGGCACAGAGGTGCTGCTGGTGGGCGATTCGCTCGGCATGGTGATCCAGGGCCACGCCTCGACGCTGCCGGTGAAGCTGGCGGAGATGAGCTACCACACGCGCTGCGTCGCCGCCGGCACCGAACGCGCCTTCCTCGTCGCCGACCTGCCTTTCGGCAGCTACCAGCCTTCGCCGGCGCACGCCTTCTCGGCGGCGGCGCGGCTGATGGCGGCGGGCGCGCACATGGTCAAGCTCGAAGGCGGCGCACCCATGGTCGAGACCGTGGCCTTCCTCACCGCACGCGGCATTCCCGTCTGCGCCCACCTGGGCCTGCTGCCGCAGTCGGTCAACCAGATCGGCGGCTACCGGGTGCAGGGCCGCGAAGCCGACGCCGCCGAACGCCTCGTCGCCGACGCACGCGCACTGGAAGCCGCCGGCGCCGGCCTCCTGGTGCTGGAGATGGTGCCGGCCGCGCTGGCGAAAATCGTGACCGAATCCGTGCGCATCCCCACCATCGGCATCGGCGCCGGCGCAGATTGCGCCGGCCAGGTGCTGGTGCTGTACGACATGCTGGGGCTCTACCCGCGCGCACCGAAATTCTCGAAGAACTTCCTCGCCGGCCAGGACGGCATCGAGGCGGCCGTGCGCGCCTATGTCGCCGCGGTGAAGGACGGCAGCTTTCCAGCCGCCGAACACAGCTTCTGATGCAGGTCGTTCACACTTCTGCCGACCTGCGCGCCGCGCTCGCCGGCGCACGCGACACCGCCTTCGTGCCGACCATGGGCAACCTGCACGCCGGCCATGTCTCGCTGGTCGAGCAGGCGAAGCAGCTCGGCCAGCCGGTCGTCGCCAGCATCTTCGTCAACCCGCTGCAGTTCGGCGCAGGCGAGGATTTCGAGCGCTATCCACGCACGCTGGCCGCCGACTGCGAGAAGCTCGCCGCGGCCGGTTGCGAGCTGGTGTTCGCCCCCGACGTCGCCGAACTGTATCCCGACCCGCAGACGTACACGGTGCGCGTACCGGATACGCTGGCGAACGACCTTTGCGGGGCCTTCCGCCCCGGCCATTTCGATGGCGTGGCGACGGTGGTGCTGAAACTCTTCAATCTCGTGCAGCCGCGCACCGCCGTGTTCGGCCAGAAGGATTTCCAGCAGCTCCGCGTCATCCGCGATCTGGTGCGGCAATTCAACCTGCCCATCGACATCGTGGCCGGAGCCACGCTGCGCGAGCCCGACGGGCTGGCGATGAGTTCGCGCAACGGCTACCTCAGTGCCGCCGAGCGCCAGCAAGCGCCGCAACTGCAGCGCGAACTGGCGACACTGGCAGCCGCCATGCAGGCCGGCGAGCGCGATTTCGAGGCGCTTGCCGCCACGGCACGCCGTCACCTCAACATGGCCGGCTGGCGCGTCGACTATGTCGCGGTACGCGACACCGCCACGCTGGCGCCCCCCGGCCCTGACAGCCTGCATCTGGTGGTGCTGGGCGCCGCCTGGCTGGGCTCGACGCGTCTGATCGACAATCTCGATTTCGTCTTGGGCGATTGCCGCTGACGTTTTATAATATGCGGCCTTACTTATGGAGGGCACCGTCATGCAGAGAACGATGCTCAAGTCCAAGCTGCACCGGGCGACCGTCACCCATGCCGAACTGCACTACGAAGGTTCGTGCGCCATCGACGAGGCCCTGCTGGACGCGGCCAACATCCACGAATACGAGCAGATCCAGATCTACAACATCACCAATGGCGAACGTTTCACCACCTACGCCATTCGTGCCGCGCGCGATTCCGGCATCATCTCGGTAAACGGCGCGGCGGCGCACAAGGCGAACCCCGGCGACCTCGTGATCATCGCCACCTACGCCACCTACAACGAGATCGAACTCGCGCGTTATGCGCCCGAACTGGTGTACGTGGATGCAGGCAACCGCATCATGGATACGCGCCACGCGATTCCGGTACAGGCTGCGTAGACGCGATCAAGAACAAAAAAAGCCGGGCAAGCCCGGCTTTTTTCATTGGTGCCCCGTGACGTCGCGGGCACCAGCCGCAATCAGACCCTGCGACGGCGAATCAAGGCAAGCCCTGCCAGGCCGACGCCCAGCAGCGCCAGCGCGCCGGGTTCGGGAACAGACGCGCCGCCTACGGTGAGATCATGCTGGATCAGGTAGTCGCCCGAAATGCGGAAATAGGCGATGTCGGCGCTCGTGCGCGCAATGCCGCGGAACGCGCCGCCATTCGTCGCGCCCGGCGTGACGATCGGCGCATCGGCAAACAGGTTGTAGGACTCGAGCACGGTGACGCCATCCGCTGCCAGGGCCTCGATCAGCGGGTTGCCCGCCGCAGGGGCGCCGCCGGAGACGGCATAGTTCATGAAGCCCCCCACAGCCGCATACAGGCCGCCGAGATCGAAGGTCGCGGTACAGGCCCCGGAAAAGCAGTAGCCGCCGACCCAGGCGAAATTCCCCCAGCCGCCGTTATCGTTCAGGCCATACGCGGCATCGCCATACCAGACGTCGGAGCCGGCCGGCGCGAAGACGTTGTACCCGCCCGCGACGACGGACGCCGCATTGGTCCACGTACCGGTCACCGTGTCGAGCACGGTCGTGGTACCGACCGGCGCCGTTGTGATGAGCGAAGCCTGGGCCGGAGCGCCGGCGAAGGACAGCACGGCAGCGGCCAGTGCGGCGGAGATCTTGTTCGAGTACATGGATTTGCTCCCTGGAGGGCGAATGTCGGAGTGACTTTCCAGGTTCATGCAAACTTTGTTCCAGGGAACAAAGCCCATTGATTTCATTCGGTCTTGTGTACGGCAGCCAGGTGACGTGTAAGGAAATCCGACAGCCATCCGGTCGTAGCCGGGCATCGTGGCCCGGGTACGCGCACAAACAAAAAGGCCGGGAGAACCCGGCCTTTTGCATGTGCGCCAGCGTAGCGCAGACAGTGCTTACTTCTTGGCGCCGGTGACTTCGATCTCGACGCGGCGGTTCGGTGCGAGGCAGGCCTTCAGCGCGTCCTTCGGCTGGTTCATGTCGCACTCGACCACGGGCTTGGCATCGCCCAGGCCGGCGGTGGCGAAGGTCTTGGCCTTCACGCCCTTGGACTTGAGGTAGGCAGCGACGGCCTTGGCGCGCGCCAGGGACAGTTTCTTGTTGGCATCGGCCTTGCCCATCTTGTCGGCGTGGCCGGTCACCTTGATGCTGTCGATGGCGCCGAAGGCCTTGACCTTGGCGACCAGGTCGTCAAGCTTGGCGCGGCCTTCGGGCGTGAGATCCTTGACGGAGGACTTGCCGGTCTTGAACAGCGCGTCGCCGCCGATGCTCAGGGTGGCAGGCGCGCCGGCCTGGACGGCGAAGGGCGCGGCCGCGGCCGGTGCGAACGGCATCGCGGGCGCAGCGGCGTAGGTTGTGCCCGCGGGCGCGGCGAACGGCATGCTCATGGTGGGCATGGTCGGCATGCCGCCGAACATGTTGAGCATGCTGAACCAGGTGCTGGGGTCGAACACGTTGATCGGGCTGGCGACCGGCGCGGCGCCCTGCACCGAGACCACCGGCTGCTTCGGATACATGAAGGTGCCCCAGGTCGAGTTGGGGCCGCCCATCATCTGCGGATTGAGCACGCCGCCCATCATGCTGCCGTAGAGCTGCGGGTTCATGGGCGCGAACATCAGGGACATGGCGCGCGGATCGGTCGGCGTCATCATCCACTTCATGTACAGATTGGGGTTCATCGCCTGCATGCCCATGCTCCACATCTTGGGATCCATCGGCATCATCACCCAGCGCATCATCTTGCCGGGGTCGGCCATGCTGGTGGCCATCTGGGTGTACCACATCGGGTTCATCATGGCGCCGCCCCACTTCATGTAGATGCTGGGGTCCATGAACTGCATGTAGTTGCCGGTGGTGCCGGGCTGCACCATGGTCGTCATCGAGCGCAGCAGGTTGCCGGGTTCCATCATCTGCATGCCCATCGCCGGCACCATCGAGGGATCGGTCATGGCATTGGCCCAGGCGGCGAAGGCGGCCGGGTCCTTGAATGCGGAGGCGTTCTGGGTGAAGTCGGTCATGCGGCCAACCCACTGGTCGGCGGTCTTCGGCGTGCCCGGAGTCGCGGCCTGCGGCAGCGGGGACGGCAGCGGCGCCGGCTGGGCCACAGGGTAGGACTGGGCCTGGGCAAGGCCAGCGGCGAACACGGCCGTCACGGCGAACACGAGCGGTTTGATCTGCATGGAAAACTCCGGTTGGGGTAGGGGAAGGTTTTGGGTACACCCGAGCGGCATAAACAGGCTTGATCGGGATGCATACAAAATATTAGTGTTTGATTATATACCTAAACCCTTCCAGCTGCCCGCGCCGTCTGTCGGTCACGCCATCCGGCCGCCCCCGCCCGTTGCCTATCCGCGACAGTACGAATGGCCCAGCCGGGTAGCGGTACGCGGGCACCGCTGCATTTTGCGGGGGCCTTCTAGCGTTTTAGTTTCCAGATGTCCTCGTTGTATTCGAGCATGGTGCGGTCGGTCGAGAAGAAACCGGACGAAGCGGTATTGAGGATGCTCATGCGCGTCCAGACCGCCTGATCCTGCCAGGCATGCGCCACCCGCTCCTGCGCCTCGACGTAGCTGCCGAAATCCGCAAGCACCATCCAGGGATCGTGCGGGCTCATCAGCGCCCCCAGGATCATGTCGAAAATGCCGGGTTCGCAGGCATTGAAATGGCCGGACGCGATGAGATCGATCACCTCGCGCAAGGCCGGGTCGTGCTCCAGATAGGAAAGCGGCTGGTAACGCGGGCGCAGCGCCTCCACCTCCTCGGCGCGCAGGCCGAAGAGGAAGAAATTCTCCTCGCCCGCCGCCTCGAGGATCTCGATGTTGGCGCCGTCGTAGGTGCCGATGGTGACGGCCCCGTTCATCATGAATTTCATGTTGCCGGTGCCCGAGGCTTCCTTGCCGGCGGTCGAGATCTGTTCCGAGAGGTCGGTTGCCGGCGCGATGATCTCCATGCTGGACACCCGGTAGTTGGGCAGGAAGGCGACCTTGAGCCGGCCGTCCACGTCCGGGTCGCTGTTGATCACCTCGGCCACGCTGTTGATGAGCTTGATGATGCGCTTGGCCATGACGTAGCCCGGCGCCGCCTTGCCGCCGATGAGCACGCAGCGGTCGGCCCAGCCGTCGAGCCGTCCCTTCTTGATGCGGTTGTAGAGATGGATCACATGCAGCACGTTGAGCAATTGCCGCTTGTACTCGTGGATGCGCTTGACCTGCACGTCGAACAGCGCGTCGGTATCGAAATCCACGTTGCATTCGGCCTTGACTAGCGCCGCCAGACGTTCCTTGTTCGCGCGCTTCACCGCATGCCAGTCGGTCTGGAATTTCTTGTTCCTCGCGGTCGACGCCGCCAGCGGCTTGAGCTTCTCCAGTTGCGACAGGTCGGCCACCCAGCCATCGCCGATCTTGCCGCTGATGAGCGCACTCATGCCGGGGTTGGCGTGCGCCACCCAGCGACGCGGCGTCACGCCGTTGGTCTTGTTGTTGAATTTCTCCGGCCACAGGTCGACGAAATCACGGAACAGGCCGTCCTTCAGCAATTGCGAATGCAGCGCGGCGACGCCGTTGATCGAGAAGCTGCCGACGATGGCGAGCCAGGCCATGCGCACCTGCTTGCCGTGGCCCTCCTCGATGATCGACATGCGGCGCTGCCGCTCGATGTCGCCGGGCCATTTCATCGACACCTCGCGCAGGAAGCGCGCGTTGATCTCGTAGATGATTTCCAGCGGACGCGGCAGCAGGCGCTCGAACAGCGCGACCGGCCAGCGTTCCAGCGCCTCGGGCAGCAAGGTGTGGTTGGTGTAGGCCATGCAGTGGGTCGTGATCGCCCAGGCCGCCTCCCACTCCATGCCTTCGAGATCGACCAGGATGCGCATCAGTTCCGCCACGGCGATGGTCGGATGCGTGTCGTTCATCTGGAACACGTTTTCCCCGGCAAACTTCGCCAGATCGCCGTTGCCGGCGGCGCGCCACTGGCGCAGGGCATCCTGCAGGCTGGCCGACGCCAGGAAATACTGCTGGCGCAGGCGCAGCTCCTTGCCGTTCTCGCTGCTGTCGTTGGGATACAGCACCATCGAGATGTTCTCGGCGGTGTTCTTCGCGGTGACCGATTCGGAATAGCTGCCCGCGTTGAATTCGTTGAGGTCGAATTCGTCGGTGGCCGTCGCCTTCCACAGGCGCAGCGTGTTCACCGCATGGTTGCGGTAGCCCGTGATCGGCATGTCGTAGGGAATGGCGAGCACGTCGTTGGTGTCCACCCAGCGCACGCGCTGCGCGCCGGTTTCGTCCAGGTAATGTTCGGTACGTCCGCCGAAAGGCACGCGGCGGGTGAATTCGGAGCGTTCCACTTCCCAGGGATTGCCGTCGCGCAGCCAGTTGTCGGGCTCTTCCACCTGATAGCCGTTCTCGATGTGCTGGCGGAACATGCCGTATTCGTAATGCAGGCCATAGCCCATCACCGGCAGGTCGAGCGTGGCGCAGCTGTCCATGAAGCAGGCGGCGAGCCGGCCGAGGCCGCCGTTGCCCAGACCGGCATCGGGTTCCTCCTCCGCGATGTCCTCCAGCGTGTGCGAGAAGCCCTCCAGCGCGGCGCGTGCCGGCTCGTCCAGGTCCAGGTTCAGCACGTGGTTGGACAGCGCGCGGCCGATGAGGAATTCCAGCGACAGATAGTAGGCCCGGCGGTTGCCCGGCACGTCGCGGCGCGCATAGGTATTCATCCAGTTGGTCATGATGCGGTCGCGCAGCGTCCAGGCCAGCGCCTGGTAGGTGTACACCGGCGGACACCCCTGGAAACGGCCCAGATGGTAATACTGGTAGCGCTCGAAATCCTGGACGACGCTGCGCGCGTCGCCGGGCAGGGGCGTGAGCATCGGATTGGGGCAACTCTTGGCGGATTTCCTGGACGACATGGCGAAGCTCCCTGGGTGCGTTTACATCGAATACAGCGATAGGTAGTGGCCGGCGCTTTCGTGCCAGTCGAACGAACGGCCCATGCCTGCCTGCTGCACACGCCGCAACACGGCGGGCTGGGCGAACACGGCCAGCGCACGGCGCAGGGCATCGAGAAAGGCGCCCACGTCCGGCTGCTCGAACACGAATCCATTGGCGCTGGCATCGGCCAGCGTCACCTCGCGGGTATCGACCACGGTGTCGGCCAGGCCGCCGGTCCGGAACACCACGGGCGGCGTGCCGTAGCGCAGGCTGTACATCTGGTTGAGACCGCAGGGCTCGAAGCGCGACGGCATGAGGAAGAAATCCGATCCGGCCTCGATCAGGTGCGCCAGCGGCTCGTCGTAGCCGATCTCGACGAACACCCGCCCCGGATGCTGCTTCGCCAGGCGCGCGAGGCGCTGCTCGTAGATCGTCTGCCCGCTGCCCAGTACGACGAAGCGCGCCTGCGTTTCCGCCAGCATGACGGGCATCGCGGCCAGCACCCAGTCGATGCCCTTCTGCTCGACCAGGCGCCCCACCAGTCCGAACAGCGGCGCCTGGACAACCGCGTCGTCGACGCCGGTCAGGAAGCGCTCGAGCAGGGCCTGCTTGTTGCGACGCTTGCCGGGGTTGATGCGGCTCATCGAATAGTGCGCCGGCAGATGCGGGTCGGTCGACGGATTCCAGATCGAGGTGTCGATGCCGTTGAGGATGCCGTGCAGCTTGTATTGCCGCGACTGCAGCAGGCCGTCGAGTCCGTAGCCATACTCCGGCGTGCAGATCTCGGCCGCGTAGGTCGGGCTCACGGTGGTCACCGCGTCGGCGTAGACGATGCCCGCCTTCAGCATGGAAAAGCCGCCGTGGAATTCGGCGCCTTCGGGCGACCACCAGTGGCTCGGCAGTTGCAGGCGCACGAAGTCGCTGTGCGAGAAATACCCGCCGTAGGCCAGGTTGTGGATGGTGAAGACCGTCTTCGGGCGCACCGGGTGGTCCGCCAGGAACGCCGCGACCAGGCCGCTCTGCCAGTCGTGCGCATGCACCACGTCGGGCTGCCAGCCGAGCTCGAGCGCATCCTGCCCGAGCAGCGCCGCGACGCGTGCGAACACGGCGAAGCGCTCGGCATTGTCCGGCCAGTCCTGCCCGCTGGCGTTGACGTAGGGATTGCCCGGCCGGTCGAACAGGGGCGGGCAATCGACCAGCCAGAGCGGGAAGGTGAAATCGGGATGGCGCGTCTCGAGGATGCGCGCCGACACGATACCCTCGGCGCCGCGCACGTCCAGCCAGCCCAGGATGCGCACCTGGTCCAGCTGCCGCAGCAGGGCACGGTAGCCCGGCAGCAGCAGGCGGATATCGGCCCCGCGTCCGCGCAGGGCATGCGGCAGGCTGTAGACCACGTCGCCGAGGCCGCCGGTTTTCACCAGCGGGTAGGCCTCGCTGGCCACGAACAGGATTTTCATCGCTCCGCGTTTCATCTTTATCAAGCTGTCATTGTTATTGGCAGGGTTTCAGGAAGATCGCACCCAGCGGAGGCACGGTCACTTCGATGGAGTGCTCGAAATCCATCCACGGACGCGCTTCGGCCTGCAGGGGCTTGCCGTTGCCGAGGTTGCTGCCGCCGTAATACATGGAGTCGGTGTTGAGGATCTCGCACCAGGCGCCCGGGGGCACGCCGATGCGGTAAGCCTGTCGCGGCACCGGCGTGAAATTGAACAGTGCGACGACGGGCGGTGCGCCGTCCCTGCCCATGCGCACGAAGCTCAGCACCGACTGGTCGGCGTCGTGGCAGTCGATCCAGCGGAAACCGCGCGGGTCGTGATCGAAGTCGTGCAGGGCGGGTTCGCTCACGTACAGGCGGTTGAGGTCGCGCACCAGGGCACGGATGCTGTCGTGCGCCGGAAATTCAGTCAGCATCCAGTCGAGCTGGCCGGCTTCCTTCCATTCGTTCCACTGGCCGAATTCGCCGCCCATGAAGAGCAGCTTCTTGCCCGGATGCGCGTACTGCCAGGCATAGAAGAGACGCAGGTTGGCAAAGCGCTGCCAGACGTCGCCCGGCATCTTGTCGAGCAGGCTTTTCTTCATGTGCACGACCTCGTCGTGCGAGAGCGGCAGCACGAAGTTCTCCGTCCAGGCGTACATCTGGCTGAAGGTCAGCTGGTTGTGCTGGTACTTGCGGTAGACCGGGTCTTTCTCGATGTAGGACAGGCTGTCGTTCATCCAGCCCATGTTCCATTTCATCGAGAAACCCAGGCCGCCAAGCTCGACCGGCCGCGACACCGCCGGCCAGGCGGTCGATTCCTCGGCGACCGTGAGCACGCCGGGAAAGCGCGCGTGCACCGCGGTGTTCATCTCGCGCAGGAAATGGATGGCCTCGATGTTCTCGCGACCGCCGTACTGGTTGGGCAGCCATTCGCCGTGCTTGCGCGAATAGTCGAGATAGAGCATGGACGCGACCGCATCGACGCGCAGGCCGTCGATGTGGAACTCCTCGATCCAGTAGAGCGCGTTGGCGATGAGGAAATTGCGCACCTCGTTGCGGCCGTAGTTGAAGATCAGCGTGCCCCAGTCCTGGTGCTCGCCGCGGCGCGGGTCCTCGTGTTCGTAGACCGCCTCGCCGGTGAAACGCGCCAGCGCCCAGTCGTCCTTGGGAAAATGCGCCGGCACCCAGTCGAGCAGCACGCCGATGCCGGCCTGGTGGCAGGCGTCGACGAAGGCACGGAAATCGTCGGGCGAGCCGAAGCGCGCGGTCGGCGCGTAGTAGCCGGAAATCTGGTAGCCCCACGAGGCGTCGAGCGGATGTTCGGCCACCGGCAGCAGTTCGATGTGGGTGTAGCCGAGGTCGCGCACGTAGGGAATCAGCTCGGCGGCGAGTTCGTCCCAGCGATAGAAGCTGCCGTCGTCGTGGCGTCGCCATGAACCGGCGTGCAGTTCGTAGATGGAGACGGGACGATGCTGCCAGTCGAAATGCGCGCGCGCCGCCAGCCAGTCGCCGTCGCCCCAGGCATGCGCCGGCGCACCGACGACGCAGCTGGTGGTTTCCGGACGCAGGAACATCTGGCGCGCATAGGGATCGGTCTTCTTCGCAAGCTGGCCATGGCTACCGAGGATCTCGAACTTGTACGCCGCGCCCGCGCCCAGACCAGGGACAAACAGCTCCCAGATGCCCGAGCCGCCGCGGCAGCGCATCGGATGGCGGCGTCCGTCCCAGTCGTTGAAATCGCCGACCACGCTGACGCGCTGCGCCGCCGGCGCCCATACCGCGAACAGGCAGCCCGCGATGCCGTCGACGCTGCGCAGCTGCGCACCCAGCACGTTCCATATCTGGAAATGCCGGCCCTCGCCGAACAGGTGCAGGTCGACCTCGCCGATCTGCGCTGCGAAGGTGTAGGGACTGCGATCCTGATGCCAGTCGCCCGCCCGCTTGTCCTGCCACTTCAATACCGGATGCGCATCGAGCGCGGAACCGGCGGCCAGCACCCGTTCGAAGCAGTCGGTGCCCGCCACCCGGGCCATGCGGCCACCCGCCACCTCGACCGCTTCGGCCTGCGGCATGAATACGCGCACCACGGTCGTGCCGTCGGCCTGGGCGTGCACGCCCAGCACCTCGAACGGGTCGTGGTGGGTACCGGTCTGCAGGCGCATGATGGGTGCGCTGATGGCAGGCGGGCCGCCCGCGACGGGCGACTTCGGGGGAACATTCACGGTCTGGCTGTCTCGCATCGATGGGCTTTCTGTAGTTTTTTTAGCAAACGGGGTGCCAGGTCCGCCGGAACGCCGGCCCAGTCGAATCGCCACGTCCAGTTGCCGGACCCGGTACCCGGCGTATTCATGCGCGCCGCGCTGCCCAGGCCCAGCAGGTCCTGCATCGGCAGGACGGCCAGCGCCGCCGGGCTTTCCAGCACGGTGTCGATCATCGCATCCAGCATGGCCTCGGGCTCGTGCACGTCCAGCTGCCGCATCGCGTGCCAGCGCGCGTCCTCGGACAGCGCGGACCACCAGCCGAGGGTCGTGTCGTTGTCGTGGGTGCCGGTGTAGTACACGGTGTCCGGCGTCACGTTCTGCGGCTTGTGCGGGTTGTCCGCGTGGTCGTCGAAGGCGAATTGCAGCACGGCCATGCCGGGAAGGCCAAACCTGCGGCGCAGGACGACGACGTCGGGCGTGATGATGCCGAGGTCTTCCGCGACCAGGGGAAGATCGCCCATCTTGTCGAAAAGCGCCTGCAGCAGGGCCTCGCCCGGCGCCGCCACCCACTCGCCGCGGATGGCGGTCGGCTCGCCGGCGGGGATCGACCAGGCCGCGGCGAGACCGCGGAAGTGATCGATGCGCACCAGGTCGAACCATTCGAAATGCGCGGCCAGCCGCTGTCGCCACCACAGAAAGCCGTCGGCCTGCATGGCCGCCCAGTCGTAGTGCGGATTGCCCCAGCGCTGACCGGTTTCGGAGAAGTAATCGGGCGGCACGCCGGCGACCACGCGGGGATGCCCGTCCGCGTCCAGCAGGAAAAGATCGCGCCGCGCCCACACGTCGGCGCTGTCGTGCGCGACGAAGATCGGCATGTCGCCGAAGAGCCGGATGCCGCGCATCCGCGCGTCTTCGCGCACGGCCTGCCATTGCATTGCGGCGGCGTACTGCGCCGTTTTCACCACCTGCAGCGCCTCGGCGTGCGCCGCGTCGAAAGCCGCGAGCGCCGCCGCGTCGCGGTCGCGCAGCGGCGCCGGCCAGTCGGTCCACGCCGCGCCGCCGAACTGCGCCTTGATGACCATGAAGCGCGCAAAATCCTCGAGCCAGTGCTGCTGGCGCGCGCACCAGCCGGCGAACCCGCGCAGGTCGGGCGCGTCCGGGGCGAACAGGGCGGTGTTGGCCGCGAACGCCGAGGCGCACTGGTAGGGCGACAGGCCCACCAGCGGCAGTCCCAGCGGCAACACCTGCCACACCCCCACCCCCGCGGCCTGGAGCAATTCCAGCCAGCGCGGGGCATCCGCGAGCGTACCGGTGGGCAGCGAAGTCGGATGCAGCAGGATGCCGGCGCGGCGCGTGTCGAAATTCATGGACGGTTTTCAGGCAAACGGGAAAAGGGGCTTCAGGCGTTCCTGCGCATGGTGCCGGCGTTCTCGACCCAGCCGCCGCCCTGCGACAGCGGCACGTCGAGCAGTGCCGGCGGCGCGACGCCGATCAGACGGTAGAGCTCGCGCAACTGGGTGCGGTAGAGCTGCTCGAAATCGGACACGCTGCCGGCGGGGTTGTAGTCGCCGAACCACCAGAACCAGTCGGAGCCCTCGCACACGGCGAGCTGGTGCGTGGCGAAGTTCAGTTGCTCGGCGCCGAGTTTGCCCGCAGCGACAACCTTGTCGTAGGCGGTCTTGGCGGCGACGAGATAATCCCAGCCGCGATTCTTGTCGTCGGAACCGATCCAGGTCGAGAAGCTGCCGTAGACCCAGCTGCCGGCCGCCAGCCGCTGCATCGGACGCGCGGGCGCGCGCGCGGCCTGCTCGGAAAAGACGCCGGGACGCACCAGCTTGCGGCTGGACAGCTGCGCATACAGGGCATCGAGAAAGTGGTGGCCGTTGTCCGGGTAGTACTCCCAGGCGTTCTCGCCGTCGAGGATCACGGACACGACGTGGTTTCCCGCCTCCTGCACGAAGAAGCCGGCGATGTTCTCCAGGTGCTGCACGAAATCCGCAGCCGCGTCGTCGGCGTGCCAGTCGCTGTACTTGAAGCCGATGAGGTCGGACAGGCCGTCGTCGCGGAAGAACACCCGGGTCTGGTAGCCGTCGATCTTCGCCGGCGCGAAAAGCCCGCGCTTGGATTGCACGTCCTCCTCGCGGCAACCCGACTTGGCACAGCTGCCGCGCCATACGCCCTCGCCCGTCGCCGTCCAGGCGAAACCCATCTCGTCGAGTTGCGCCAGCGCATCCTCGCTGACCCCGCCTTCGGACAGCCAGACGCCGGCCGGCCTGATGCCGAAGTAGCGCTGGAACACCTCGACGCCGTGCTGCAGGTGCCAGCGCGAACGCGCGGGGCCGCCGGGATAGGCCGCCGCCTCGGGCGCCGGTGCGTCGGGCAGGGCGTCGCGCATGTTGGCGAAGTCGTTGAGCAGCGGCACGATGGGGTGGCAGTACGGCGTCATCGACAGCTCGACCTGGCCGCGTTCGGCCAGCGTGCGATAACGCGGAATCAGCCCCGCCATGCAGCCTTGCATCAGGTGCAGCAGTTCGTGTCGGTCGGCTGCGGAGTAATCCTTTTCCTGCGCCATCAGCCGCTGCGCCAGCGGCTGCTGCTTGAGCGCGTGTCCCAGCCAGGCCAGGTGGTACCAGGTCAGCAGATCGAGGAAATACTGTTCGGACAGATAGCGCAGGTGTTCCTCCAGCCCGGCGCTACCGACACCGGCGGCATCGGTGGCGCCGACCATGCGCAGCAGGCGATGGAAGGCGGGATGCGGGTGGATCATGCGCGGCGCGTGGCAGCGCTGGCAGTCCTGCACGATGCGCAGGCGGCTCGCCACGTCCGATGGAATGCGCTCGATGCCGGCCAGCAGGTTCAGCATGTGGTCCTGCGTCGGCTTGCCGTGCTTCAGCAGGGCGTCCATCTGCTGCGCATAGTCGTCGAGCTGCTCCAGCAGCACCGGCGCGAAGTTGACCACCACTCGCATCGCGGGATGGCGCTCCAGATGCGCCGCCATGTCGCTGTAGTCCTTGATGCCGTGCAGGTACACCCAGGGCAGGTGGTAGGCGCCCTTGAGGCCTTCGCGGTAATACGGCTGGTGCATGTGCCAGCACAGCACCACGTTGATCGCGGTGGGCGGGGAGGATTTAGCCGTCATAGTCGTTGTGCAGTCGTGCGTAAAGGTTCTGCCCGAGCATGGCCGGCGTCACCAGCACGATGCCTTCGGGCGTGACATGGAAGCGCTTGGCGTCTTCCTCCAGGTTCTCGCCGATCACCGTACCGTCCTCGATCACGCAGCCCTTGTCGATGATGGCGCGCGAGATGCGGCAATTTCGGCCGATGCTCACCTTGGGCAGGATCACGCTGTCCTTGATGAGGCTGTAGCTTTCCACCGTGGTGGCGAAGAACAGCACCGAGCGCTTCACGCGCGCGCCCGACAGGATGCAGCCGCCGGCGATGAGCGAATCGATGGCCTCGCCGCGCCGCCCCTCGTCGTCGAACACGAACTTGGCGGGCGGGTACTGCGGCTGGTAGGTCCAGATCGGCCAGTCGCGGTTGTAGAGGTTGAGCTCGGGTTCGACCGAACACAGTTCCATGTTGGTCTGCCAGTAGGAATACAGCGTGCCCACATCGCGCCAGTACGCCGGGCCGCCCTTGTCGTTGCGGAAGGGATAGGCCATCGCGCGCGACTCCGCGATGTTGGCGGGGATGATGTCCTTGCCGAAATCGTGCGAGGAACCCGTCTTGCCGGCATCCTCGATCAGCGTCTTGTAGAGGAAATCCTTGGAGAAGATGTAGATACCCATCGACGCCAGCGCGACGCCGGGCTTGCCGGGAATGCAGTCGGGATGCTTCGGCTTCTCGGTGAACTTGGTGATGCGCAGGGTCTCGTCCACCGACATCACGCCGAAGCCGCCCGCCTCCGCCGCCGGCACCTCGATCGCGCCGACGGTGAAATCGGCGCCGGTCTGCACGTGATGCAGCAGCATTTCCGAGTAGTCCATGGTGTAGACGTGGTCGCCGCCCAGCACCAGCACGTACTCGGGGTGATGGCGCTGCATGATGTCGATGTTCTGGAACAGCGCGTCGGCCGTGCCCTGGTACCACTCCTTCTTGTGCGTGCGCTGCTGCGCGGGCAGGATCTCGACGAACTCGCCGATCTCGGCGCGCATGAAGCCCCACGCGCGCTGCAGGTGCCGGATCAGCGAATGCGACTTGTACTGCGTCAGCACGCCGATGCGGCGGATGCCCGAGTTCACGCAGTTCGACAGCGGAAAATCGATGATGCGGTACTTGCCGCCGATGGGCACCGCCGGCTTCGCCCGCCACGCGGTCAGGTCCTTCAGCCGCGAACCTTCGCCGCCGGCCAGCACCAGCGCCAGCGTCCTGCGCGTCAGGTCGGTCACCATCTTGGGTTCGGTGTAGTAGCGGTAGAGCCGCGCCTGTTCTTCTTTCGATAGGGTCATGTCCCACTCCTCGTCACAGCCGTATTGGAATTGAATGTCTTCTTGTTTGGCCGGGCCCGCGCCATTGCCACGGCGCCCTGCACGCCCAGCCGGGCGCAGGTGATCAGGTGAATCGGGGTACGCTCGACCACGCCGCGCATGCGGCCCTTGTCGAGCGCGGCCGCCATGAAGCGCGGGCCGTGCAGGCGCTCCGCCCAGTGCACCGCCACGCCGCCGGCAATGTAGAGACCGCCGAAGGGCTGGTACAGCAAGGCCACGTTGCCGACCCAGGCGCCGTAGAGATCGACGAAAAGTCCGATCGCCGCGCCGGCCGCCGCCTCGCCCGCATTGGCGCGGGCGCCGAGCGCGGCCCCGTCCACCGTCGTCTCGGGCAGCGGCTGGCCCCGTTCCATGCAGCAGAAGCGATACAGGTCGTCGAGCGCCGATCCCGACAGGGCGCGCTCCCACGACACATGGCCATGGCGCGCATGCAGGAAGTCCAGCAGGCGTCCCTGATGCGGATTGGCCGGCGCAAAGTCGGCGTGACCGCCCTCGGTGGCGTGGGTCAGCCAGCCGCCCGCGCCGTCCGGGGTCATGAACGCCAGGCCGAGCCCGGTGCCGGCACCGGTGATGGCGCGCACACCCTCAGGCTGCGGGTCGCCGGCATTGAGAACCGCAAGGTCGTCCCGGCCGAGCGTGGCCACGCCGGCCGCGGCGGCCTGGAAATCGTTGACGAAACGGACCTCGGGCACGCCGAGCGCCGCGCCCAGCTCGGTCGCGTCGAGCGTCCAGTCGAGATTGGTGAGGGTGACCCGCTGCGCATCCAGCGGGCCGGGCAGCGCCAGGGTCAGGCGGTCCGGGCGGACATCCTGGCCTGCATCGGCGATGAAGCGCTGCAGCAGCGCCGCGCCCGACGCGAATTCGCCGCTGGGATAGATTTTCTCGTAACGCAGGTGCGTACCGTCGGTATGCGATTCCATCCAGACCAGCCAGCTTTTCGTGCCACCGATATCGCCTGCGATCAGCTCCATGTGCGCACTATAAATCAGATACCGCTATCCGGTTGACTCATGCGACGGTAGTAGTTGATGAGCGCGTTGGTCGAGGCGTCGTGCCCGCCTACCTGAGCGTCGGCATGCAGTTCGGGCAGGATGCGGCTGGCCAGCTGCTTGCCGAGCTCCACGCCCCACTGGTCGTAGGAATCCAGGTTCCAGATCACGCCCTGCACGAAAATCTTGTGCTCGTAGAGCGCGATCAGCATGCCCAGCGCGTGCGGCGTCAGTTTCTTCAGCAGGATCGCGTTCGAGGGGTGGTTGCCTTCGAACACCTTGTGCGGCGCGTCCTGCCCGGTCTGCTGGCGCGTCTCTTCCGGCGTGCGCCCGCGCATCAGCGCCTCGGTCTGCGCCAGGAAATTGGCGATGAGGATGTCGTGGTGCGCCTGCATGTCCGGCGTCTGCGGCTGCAGCGACACGATGAAGTCGGCCGGGATCAGCCGCGTGCCCTGGTGCAGCAGCTGGTAGAACGCATGCTGGCCGTTGATGCCGGTGGCGCCCCAGATGATCTGTCCGGTCGCATAGTCGACGTGATTGCCGTCGCGGTCCACCGACTTGCCGTTCGATTCCATGTCGGCCTGTTCGAGATACGCCGGCAGGCTGCGCAGATAATGGTCGTAGGGCAGGATGGCCTGCGACTCGGCGCCGAAGAAGTTGTTGTACCAGACGCCCAGAAGCGCCAGGATCACTGGCATGTTCTGCGCCAGCGGCGCGGTTCGGAAATGATTGTCCATGGCGTGCGCGCCGGCCAGCAGTTCGACGAAGCGCTCCGCCCCCACCGCCAGCACGATGGACAGCCCGATCGCCGACCACAGCGAATAGCGGCCGCCGACCCAGTCCCAGAACTCGAACATGTTGGCCGGGTCGATGCCGAAACCGGCCACCGCGTCGCGGTTGGTCGACACCGCGACGAAATGCCTCGCCACGTGCTTGACCGCCTGCGACTGCGCCAGGAACCAGTCGCGCGCAAAATGCGCGTTGGTCATGGTTTCCTGCGTGGTGAAGGTCTTGGACGACACGATGAACAGCGTCGTCTCCGGGTTCAGCGTCTCCAGTGTTTCCTTCACGTGCGCGCCGTCGACGTTGGAAATGAAGTGCACCCTGAGGCGCGGATGACGATACGGCTTCAGGGCCTGGTAGACCATCTGCGGGCCGAGGTCGGAGCCGCCGATGCCGATGTTCACCACATCGGTGATGCGCTCCCCGGTATAGCCGCGCCATTCGCCGCTGCGCACCCGCTCGGCAAACGCCCCCATCCTGTCGATGACCGCGTTCACCCTGGGCATCACATCCTCGCCGTCCACCACCACCGGCGTATTGCCGCGGTTGCGCAACGCCACGTGCAGCACCGCGCGGTTTTCGGTGTGGTTGATCTTCTCGCCCTGGAACATGCGCTCGCGCCAGCCCGCCACGTCGGCTTCTTCGGCCATGCGCACCAGCAGGGCCAGCGTCTCGTCGGTAATGCGGTTCTTCGAATAATCCAGCAGCAGATCGCCCACCTGCAGCGAAAACCGCTCGAAGCGCGCCGGATCGGCGTCGAACAGTTCGCGCATGTGCACCGCCGCCATCTCCAGCTGATGCGTTCGCAGACTGCGGCACACCGGCCGGTGTAACGGGCCCTGTGCCGTCTCTTCGCGCATCGCCTGTACCGCCGACATAGCTTTCTCCTCGCCCCTGCACGGGGTCATCATCACGTCATAAAGCAACGGCTGTGCCATTCTCGGCAGCCCATACGATAACTATAGGAAATGCCTGTGTTTCGCTTGTGACAGACCGGGGAGAAATGGCTTTTCCCCTGGTTTACGGGGGATTTCCCCCGCGCTGCGGGGTCGAAATGCACCCGAACGGTGCCGCAACGCCAAAGCAGTGCACGCGGCACCAAAACGGGCAGCAGTACGAAAAATCAAAGCGGGTGGTGCCCAGGGGGGGACTCGAACCCCCACACCTTGCGGCGGCGGATTTTGAATCCGCTGCGTCTACCGATTCCGCCACCTGGGCTACAGAAGCCGGGCGCGAACGCGCCGGCACGGAAGCCGCGCATTATCGCCCAAGCCCAAGGGGCCGGGCAAGGCGACGGCTATAATCGCGGCCCATGCGCGTCGCCGATTTCGATTTCGACCTTCCCCCCGAACTCATCGCCCAGTTCCCGCCCGCCACGCGCGGCGCGAGCCGGCTGCTGCACGTGGATGTGGGCGGCGCCTGCCACGACCGGAAGTTCGCCGACCTGCCGGCGTTATTGCGCCGCGACGACCTGCTGGTGCTGAACGACACCCGCGTGATCAAGGCGCGGCTGTTCGGGCAGAAGGATTCCGGCGGCAAGGTGGAACTGCTGGTGGAACGCGTGACCGGCGAATACGAGGCGCTGGCCTTCATCCGCGCCAGCCATGCGCCCAGACCCGGCAGCCGGATCCTGCTGGCCGACGGCTCGGCGATCGAGGTGCTGGCCCGGCAGGATGACCTGACGCGGCTGCGCTTCGCCCGCCCGGTGCTCGACGTGCTCGACGCGCTCGGCCGTCTGCCGCTGCCGCCCTACATCGAGCACGACCCGACGGCCGACGACGAGGCGCGCTACCAGACGGTGTATGCCGACGCGCCCGGTGCCGTGGCCGCCCCCACCGCCGGCCTGCACTTCGACGACGCGATGCTGGCGCGCCTGCACGGCCAGGGCATCCGCACCGCCCGCGTCACCCTCCACGTCGGCGCCGGCACCTTCCAGCCGGTGCGGGTGGATGCCGTCGCCGACCACAAGATGCACAGCGAGCGCTACACGATTCCGCAGGCGACGGTGGATGCCATCGCCGACACCCGCGCGCGAAGCGGCCGCGTGGTCGCCGTGGGTACGACCAGCCTGCGCGCGCTGGAAGCCGCGTCGCAATCCGGCACGCTCGCCGCGGGTTCGGGCGAAACCGACATCTTCATCACGCCGGGCTACGTCTTCAGAACCGTCGACGCGCTCGTCACCAACTTCCACCTGCCGAAATCCACGCTGCTGATGCTGGTGTCGGCCTTCGCCGGTTTCGACGTCATCCGCGCCGCCTACGCGCACGCCATCCGCGAAAAATACCGTTTCTTCAGCTACGGCGACGCCACCTTCATGGAAAGAAACCCGGAAGCAGCCCGCCTGGAAAGACCCGCCTCCTCATGAAATTCGAACTTCTCGCCACCGACGGCGCGGCCCGCCGCGGCCGCCTGCACCTTGCGCACGGCACGGTGGAAACGCCGGTCTTCATGCCCGTGGGCACCTACGGCACGGTGAAGGCGATGTCGCCGGCCGAGCTCACCGGCATCGGCTTCGAGATGCTGCTCTCCAACACCTTCCACCTGTGGCTACGCCCGGGGCTGGAAGTGATCGAAACCTTCGGCGGCCTGCACCGCTTCATGGGCTGGGACAAGCCCATCCTCACCGACTCCGGCGGCTTCCAGGTCTTCAGTCTCGGCAAGCTGCGCAAAATCACCGAGGAGGGCGTGAAATTCGCTTCGCCGATCAACGGCGACAAGCTCTTCCTCACGCCCGAAATCTCGATGCAGATCCAGCGCACGCTGAATTCCGACATCGTGATGATCTTCGACGAGTGCACGCCCTACCCCGCCACCGAACGGGAAGCGGCGGATTCCATGCGCCTCTCCCTGCGCTGGGCCGAACGCTCGAAGGCAGCGCACGCCGGCAATCCGAACGCCCTGTACGGCATCGTGCAGGGCGGCATGTACGAAGGGCTGCGCGACGAATCGGCGCGCGCGCTGATCGGCCTGGACTTCGACGGCTACGCCATCGGCGGCCTCTCGGTGGGCGAACCCAAGGACGACATGCAACGCATCCTCGCCCACACCGCGCCGCAGTTGCCCGTGAACAAACCACGCTACCTGATGGGCGTCGGCACGCCGTCCGATCTGGTCGCCGCAGTGGCCCGGGGCATCGACCAGTTCGACTGCGTGCTGCCCACGCGCAACGCGCGCCACGGCATCCTGTTCACCCGGCGCGGCGAAATCCGCATCCGCAACGCACGCTGGAAGAACGACTCCCTGCCGATCGACCCGGAGTGCGACTGCCACGCCTGCCAGAATTTCTCGCGCGCCTATCTGCACCACCTGATCCGCGCCAACGAGATCCTCGGCGCGCGGCTCGCCACGACCCACAATCTGCACACCTATCACCGCCTCATGGCCGACATCCGGGCCGCCATCGAAGCCGGTCGTTTCGACGATTTCGCGGCGCAATTCCGGACACTGCAGGCGCAGGGCTGGCAGGAGTAGGCCCGCGCCGGGACCGTCATCCCAGCGTGCTAGAATCGCAGGGTTTCAGACTCCAGGCCCAGACGCATGATTTCCTTCGCCCACGCCCAGACCGCCGCGCCCGCCGCCCCCGGCATCGCGGATTTCCTGCCCCTCATCGTCATCTTCATCCTGTTCTGGTTCATGCTCATCCGTCCGCAGATGAAGCGTGCCAAGGAACAGAAGAAAATGCTGACCGAACTCGCCAAGGGCGACGAGGTCGTCACCGCCAGCGGCCAGGTCGGCAAGATCGTCAAGCTCGGCGAGCAGTACGTTTCCCTCGAAATCGCCGACGGCGTGATCACCCACGTGCAGAAGCAATCGATCCAGACCCTGCTGCCCAAGGGCACGATCAAGTCGCTGTAAGGCGTCAGGCGAGAGGCGTGTGGTGAACAGTCACCCCCGGCTCTTCCCTGCGCCTCACCCCTAACGCCTCACGCCTTACGCAAACATGAACCGCTACCCGCTCTGGAAATACGCGCTCATCGGCATCACGCTGGTGGTCGCCTTTCTCTACACCCTGCCCAACTTCTTCGGCGAAGTACCGGCAGTGCAGCTGTCGCCGGTGCGTGCGTCGGAACAGGTCGATACGGCCTTGATGGGGCGCGCCGAATCGGCGCTCAAGGCGGCGGGCATCGTCTACAGCGAAGCTGAACTCGCCGGCAACACGGTCAAGCTGCGCTTCGCCAGCACCGACGTGCAGATCAAGGCCAAGGACGTGTTGCAGACCGCGCTGGGCGACGGCTACACGGTGGCGCTCAACCTGGTTTCAGCCTCGCCGCACTGGCTGTCCTCGATCGGCGCGCTGCCGATGTACCTCGGCCTCGACCTGCGGGGCGGCGTGCACTTCATGCTGGAGGTCGACATGAAGGCCGCGCTGGACAAGGCGGCCATCCGCTACCAGAACGATTTCCGCGGCGAACTGCGCAACGACAAGATCCGCTACGGCCGCATCGCGCGCGACGGCAACGCCGTGGTCGTGCACTTCGCCACCCGCGACCAGCGCGACGCCGCCATCGAGAAGCTGGGCAGCGTGTTCACCGATCTTGCCTACACGCCGGAGGACCAGGCGGACGGCTTCACGCTGACCGCACGCCTGAAGCCGGAAGCCGAGAAGCGCGTGCAGGATTTCGCCCTGCAGCAGAACATCACCACCCTGCGCAATCGCGTCAACGAACTCGGCGTGGCCGAACCCGTTATCCAGCAGCAGGGCGCCAACCGCGTGGTGGTGCAGTTGCCAGGCGTGCAGGACACGGCCAAGGCCAAGGACATTCTCGGCCGCACCGCCACGCTGGAAATCCGCATGGTGGACGAGCAGGCCGATCCGACCCAGGTCAGCCAGGGCCAGGTTCCCTTCGGCGACGACATCGTGCCGAGCCGCGAAGGCTTCCCCATCGCGGTGAAGAAGGACGTGGTGCTCACCGGCGACTCCATCACCGATGCGTCCCCCGGCTTCGACAACCAGAGCGGCCAGGCGGCCGTGCACGTCAACCTCGACGGCAAGGGCGCGCGCATCTTCAAGGACGTGACCCGCGAGAACGTCGGCAAGCGCATGGCCATCCTGCTGATCGAGAAGGGTCGCGCCGAAGCCATTACCGCCCCGACCATCCGCGAGGAGATCGGCGGCGGCCGCGTGCAGATCACCGGCATGGCCAACGCGCAGGAAGCCTCCGACGTGGCGCTGCTGCTGCGTGCCGGCGCGCTGGCCGCGCCGATGCAGATCGTCGAGGAACGTACCGTCGGCCCCAGCATGGGTGCCGAAAACATTGAGAAGGGCTTCCACTCCAACATCTGGGGCTTCCTCGCCGTGGTCGCCTTCATGACGCTCTACTACCGCGTGTTCGGCCTGTTCTCCTCGCTCGCTCTGGCCGTCAACGGCTTCTTCCTGATCGCCCTGCTGTCGATGATGCAGGCCACGCTGACCCTGCCCGGCATGGCGGCGATCGCGCTCACGCTGGGCATGGCCATCGACGCCAACGTGCTGATCAACGAACGCATCCGCGAGGAACTGCGCAACGGGGCCACGCCGCAGGCGGCGATCCACGCCGGCTACGACCGCGCCTGGGGCACCATCCTCGACTCCAACCTCACCACGCTCATCGCCGGCGTCGCGCTGTTCTGGCTTGGCTCGGGCCCGGTGCGCGGCTTCGCGGTGGTGCTGTGCCTGGGCATCCTCACTTCCATGTTCAGCGCCGTCACCGTCTCGCGCGCCATGGTCAACCTCACCTACGGACGCCGCGCACGTCTGTCCAAAGTCTCGATCTAAGGGCACGCCATGCTGGAATTCTTTCCCTTCAGGAAAACCATCCCCTTCATGAGCTGGGGGAAGCTCACCACGACGATTTCGCTGGTGACCTTCCTGTTCGCGATCTGGGCGCTGTGGGCCAAGGGCCTCAACCTGGGCGTCGACTTCACCGGCGGCACGCTGATCGAGGTGCGCACCGCCCAGCCCGCCGACCTCAACCGCATCCGCACCACGCTGGAAAAGACAGGCCTGCCGGAAATCTCGGTGCAAAACTTCGGCACCAGCCGCGACGTGCTGATCCGCCTGCCCGCCAGGGCCGGCAGCACCGCCGCGCAGACGAGCAACCAGATCATGGCCACGCTGCATGCCGCCGATCCCGGCATCGAGCTGAAAAGCGTCGATTTCGTCGGCCCCCAGGTCGGCAAGGAACTCTACGACAACGGCGCGCTGGCGCTGCTGGTCGTCGCCTTCGGCATCATGGCCTACCTGTCGATCCGCTTCGAATGGCGTTTCGCCGTGGCCGGCATGCTCGCCAACCTGCACGACATCGTCATCATCCTCGGCGTGTTCGCCTTCTTCCAGTGGGAGTTCACCCTCACCGTGCTGGCCGGCGTGCTCGCCATCCTGGGCTACTCGGTGAACGAATCGGTGGTGGTCTTCGACCGGATCCGCGAGAACATCCGCAAGATGCGCGGCGCCACCATCCCGCACATCATCGACGACGCCATCACCCGCACCATGAGTCGCACCATCATCACCCACGGTTCCACCCAGATCATGGTGCTGTCCATGCTGTTCTTCGGCGGCGAGGCCCTGCACAACTTCGCACTGGCGCTCACCATCGGCATCCTGTTCGGCATCTATTCCTCCGTGCTCGTCGCCTCGCCCCTGCTGCTGATGTTCGGCGTCAAGCGCGAGCATTTCATCAAGCCGGTGGAGAAGAAGGAAGAAGCGGTTGTGTGAGACGGCAAGCAGCAAGCGGTAAGACGGTAAACCCGCGCTCACCGCTCACCGCTCACCGCTCACCGCTCACCAAAATGCTGCATACCTTCATCGACTGGATCCTCGCCACCGTCCACGACTGGAGCTACACCGGCATCTTCATCCTGATGGCGCTGGAGTCCACCGTACTGCCGGTCCCGAGCGAACTCGTGCTCATCCCGGCGGGCTATCTCGCGCACCAGGGCCACATGAACCTGGGCCTGATCATGCTGGCGTCCACTGCCGGCTGCCTGGTCGGCGCGTCGATCAACTATTTCTTCGCGCTCTGGGTGGGGCGGCCCTTCCTCGAACGCTGGGGCCGCTACTTCTTCGTGCGGCCCGAACTGCTGCACAAGACCGACGTTTTCTTCGCGAAACACGGCGCCGTCTCCACCTTCACCGGCCGCCTCATCCCCGGCATCCGCCACCTGATCTCGCTGCCGGCCGGCCTTGCACGCATGAATCTCGGCGCGTTCGCCTTCTACACCTGCCTCGGCGCCGGCCTGTGGTCGCTGGTGCTCACCCTGTTCGGCTATTTCCTCGGCGGCAACGAAGCCCTCATCCGCGAATACCAGCACCTCATCACCGCCGGCGTCATCGCCTTCGTCGCCGCGATCATCGGCGGCTACGTCTGGTGGCAGCGCCGCAAGTGACACGCACCTGATTCCCGCCGTGTTCGCATTCGCCTTCCTCTGGGGCCTGGCCGAAGCGACGCTCTTCTTCATCGTCCCCGACGTCCTGCTTTCGCTGCTGGCGCTGCGCGACCGCCGCCGCGCCTGGGTCGCCTGCGGCTACGCCGTCGCCGGGGCCGTGCTCGGCGGTGCGCTGATGTACGCGTGGGCGGTCCACGATCCGGCCCAGGTGCGCAGCGTCCTGATCTCGATCCCCGCCATCTCGCCCGACCTGCTCGACCAGGTGCGCGCGCAACTCGACGCCCATGGCTACGCCAGCCTCTTCGCCGGCGCCTTCAGCGGCGTGCCCTACAAGCTCTACGCCAGCGAAGCCGGCGCCGCCACGCTGCCGCTGGCGGGCCTGCTGATCGTCACGATTCCGGCACGCGCACTGCGCTTCGTGCTGGTTGTGGCGGTGGTGAACGGGATTGCCCGGCGCTGGCTGGGCGGGTGGACGCAGAACCAGCGCAAGGCTGTGCTGCTGGCGGGTTGGATAGTGTTTTATGGGGGGTATTTCAGTGTGATGGCACGCCTGAACTAAGCTGCGTCGCACAACAACGCTTGTTCGACCGGGCTTGTACGAAGCTACGGCACGGCAATCAGGGTGCCTTGATGATAGAGGGCCTTCCAGCCCCCTTCGGCACGCTGCCAGAGCGTCGACCTCCGGCTGAGGCGACCACCATCCTGCTCAAGCTGATACGTAACCAGATACGTGTCGTCGGAAATACGGCGGCAGACAAAATCGGTAACCACCCAGTGTTCGGTATCGGGCAATGGAATTCGCTTTGCCAGCGTAGCGAGAACCAGCGCCCGGGAGTATTGCTTGCCGGATGCGCCGATCTCACAGTAATCCTCCGCCATCATCCGATCAAAATCGCTATAGGTCGCTCCGTGCTCCATCCGATGAAAGATGGGCTCGCGTGCGGCCAGTTCTTCGGTCACGCGAAGTAATGGATCAGCGCCCACGATGCTTCAGACAGGTCCACACGAAGTCAAGGAAACGAGGCGGCCAATCCGGGCAGCGCTATCCGCAGGACATGACGCCGGATAATGCGTCTCGCAATGCCCAATCGACCACGAAGGCTCAGCATGGCATCCATGGCGTGTCGCTCACCCCGCCGCCTCCACCATCAACCGCTTCATCTCCGCCACCGCTTCCTTCCAGCCCACGAACAGCGCCTGCGCGACGATGGCGTGGCCGATGTTGAGCTCAAAGATGCCGGGCAGCGCGGCGATGGGCTGGACGTTGTGGTAGGTGAGGCCGTGGCCGGCGTTGACGGTGAGGCCGAGGCTGCGGCCGTAGGCGACGGCCATGCGGATGCGTTCGAATTCGACGCTGCGCGCGTCGTCGGTTGCAGCGTCAGCGTAGGCGCCGGTGTGGATTTCGACCACCGGCGCGCCGCATTTCAACGCGGCGTCGAGCTGGGCGAAGTCGGGGTCGATGAAAAGCGAGACGCGGATGCCGGCGTCCGCGAGGCGCTTGCAGGCGTCGCCGATTTTCGGCTGCTGGCCCTTCACGTCGAGGCCACCTTCGGTGGTGAGTTCCTCGCGCTTTTCGGGGACGAGGCAGACGTCCTGTGGCTTCGTCGCGATGGCGATGCCGAGCATTTCTTCCGTCACCGCCATTTCCAGGTTCATCTTGGTCTTCAACACCTGGCGCAGGATGGCGACGTCGGCATCCTGGATGTGGCGGCGGTCTTCGCGCAGGTGAAGCGTGATGGAGTCGGCGCCGGCGGTTTCGGCCAGGAGAGCGGCTTCGACCGGGCTGGGATAGCGCGTCTTGCGTGCTTGCCTGAGGGTGGCGATGTGGTCGATGTTGACGCCGAGATGAATGCTCATGGAGATAAATCAGTGAGTTCGCGCAATAGCTGGCGAGTATAAAGCGGCTTCGCGCCGAGGGTATGGTTGATGAGGCTGCGCATCAGCGCCTTGGCCTCGACCAGCGTGGCGGGGTCGTCGAAGCGGTCGGCGGCGAGGTCGAGCAGGGTCTGCCCGCTGACCGGACAACCGGGCTGGCCCTGCGCACGCAGGGCGCCGCGTTCTGGCTGGTAGACGTAGCGGCCAGCGGGCTCGATGGCCGCGCGGGTGTCAGCCTCGTGATCGAAGGTGGCGCCGTAGCCGATGTCGGCGAGCAGGTTCTTCTCGAAGCGGCGCAGGATCTTTTCGTAGTCGCCGCCCTCGCCCGCCAGCAGCGCGAGGGTTTCGGTGTAGCGGTCGTACAGGGTTTCGTGCGCGTCGCCGCGCGCCAGCACGCGCAGCAGTAGTTCGTTGAGGTAAAAGCCGCACATCAGCCCACGCCCCTGCGGCGCCGTCAGCCCGCCCTGCCATTCCGCGCCATGCAGGGTTTTCAGGTCGGCCTTGCCGAACCACGACAGCAGAAGCGGCGTGAAGGGCTGCATCAGCCCGCGCAGCGCCGAGGCCGGTCGGCGCGCGCCGCGCGCGATCAGCGCCACGCGGCCGTGTTCGCGGGTGAACACCTCGGCGACCACGCTGGTTTCCTTGAAGGGATAGGTGTGGAGCACGAAGCCGGCGGCGTTGTTGATGCGGGCGTCGGAAGACATGGGCGAACCTGCGGCGTGCGGGACGTCCGGATCAGTCGAGGCCGAGCGACTTCAGCACGCGGATGTCGTCGGACCAGCCGCCCTTCACCTTCACCCACACTTCGAGATACACCTTGCCGTCGAAGGCGCGTTCCATGTCCTGGCGGGCCTGGGTGGAGATGGTCTTGAGCTTTTCGCCGCCCTTGCCGATGACGATGGCCTTGTGGCTGTCGCGGTCGACGAGGATGGTAGCGAAGATGCGGCGCAGCTTGCCTTCCTCCTCGAACTTGTCGATCTGCACGGCGACGGCGTAGGGAATTTCCTCGCCGCACAGACGGAACACCTTCTCGCGGATGAGTTCGGCCGCGAGCTGGCGCTCGGTCTGGTCGGTGACATCGTCCTCGCCGAACAGCGGCGGGTTTTCGGGCAGATGTGTTTTGAGTGTTTTCAGCAGCTCGTCGAGGTTGTGCGCGTTCTTGGCCGACACCGGCACGATCTCGGTGAAGGCGCGCACGGCGGCGATTTCCTGCAGGTAGGCCATGAGCGCGGCCTTGTCCTTCGCGTAGTCGATCTTGTTGACGACAAGGATGACAGGACGGTCGGTGGGTAGCAGTTCCATCACCTGCTTGTCCTCGCGCGTGAGGCGGCCGGCCTCGACCAGCATCATCACCACGTCGGTGTCGGACAGGGTTTCGCGCACGCGCTTGTTCATCGCGCGGTTCATGGTGCTGGTGTGGCGCGTCTGGAAGCCGGGCGTGTCGACGAAGACGAACTGCGCGTCGTCCTCGGTACGGATGCCCATGACGCGGTGGCGCGTGGTCTGCGCCTTCTTCGAAGTGATGCTGATTTTCTGCCCGACCAGCTTGTTGAGCAGGGTGGACTTGCCGACGTTGGGCCGGCCGACGATGGCGACGAGGCCGCACCTGAATTCGCTTGCGGGGTGATCGCTCATTTTCGTTCGTTCTGGTTATGTACTGCCGCACAGGCTTCGCGCGCGGCTTCCTGCTCGGCGGCTCGGCGGCTCTTGCCAACGCCGCGCGTGACGAGCGCGGGGCGAGCCAGCACGCATTCGACGATGAAGCTCTGGTCATGCGCCTCGCCACGGGTATCGACGAGCCGGTATTCCGGCAGCGGCAGGCGGCGCGACTGCAGCACTTCCTGCAATTGCGTCTTCGGATCCTTGCCTGAAGCTTTTGGGTCGATCTGCGCCACCAGCGGATCGAACAGGCCGCGCACCACGCGCTGGGCAGCGTCGAAGCCGGCGTCGAGGAAGACCGCGCCGAACAGCGATTCGAGCGCGTCGGCGAGGATGGACGGACGGCGGAAGCCGCCGCTCTTCAGTTCGCCCTCGCCCAGCCGCAGCACGTCGCCCAGCTTCAGCACGACGGCGATCTCGGCCAGGGTCTCCTGCCGCACGAGGTTGGCGCGCAGGCGCGACAGGCTGCCTTCGGGCAGGTCGGGGAAGGCGTCGTACAGTGCACGGGCAACCGAGCAGTTGAGCACCGAGTCGCCGAGGAATTCGAGACGCTCGTTGTTGAGCGTGGCGTAGCTGCGGTGGGTGAGCGCCTGGACCAGAAGATCGGGGCGGGAAAACGTGTGCCCCAGCGCCTGCTGCAGGCGCTGGATGAGCAGGGGATTACTCAACGTCGGCGGCAGCGGTCGCGTTGGGATTGGAACTCGCCTTGAAGTCGATCACCAGGCTGACGTTGCCGATCAGCGTGGTGCGGAATTCGTAATCCGCCGTGATGACAGGCACGCCGTTCACGCGATCGATCGCGAGGTCGTCCGGTTTGACCACGGTCACGTAGCCGACGCTGGCGCCCTTCATGAAATCCTCGCGTATCGCCGCATTGCCCTTGGACTTGACGTCGCTTTCCTGCCCCATGGTGGCGAGGATCTTTTTCACCGAGAAGTATTCGATATAGGCCGGCACGACTTTCATGGCCAGCATCGCAATCAGGACCAGGAAAAACGCGACGAACAGGAAACCGAACATGGTCAGACCACGTTGGCGGGCAGGCGGGGCTGGTACGCGGTGCATGATGTCTCCTTAACGTATGGTCGTCCCGATGCGTCCGAGATCGTCGAAATTCATCCAGATGAAGAAAGCCCTGCCCACGATGTTCTCGTCCGGCACGAAACCCCAGTAGCGGCTGTCGTTGCTCTCGTCCCGGTTGTCGCCCATCATGAAGTAATGCCCGGCAGGCACCTTGCACTTGAAGCCTTCTCCGTCGGCATTGTAGGAGCAGTTCTCGCGCTTGGGGAAGTCCATCACCTGCGGCGGATACACCGAGGCCTTGTCGGGTTCGACCATCATGGTGTGGTCCGTCGCGCCGAGCCTTTCCTTGTACACCGCCGCCGTAATGTAACTGAGTCCATTGCCGACGTAGCTGTAGCTGCCGCTCTGGCTGGCCGGCACCGGCTGGCCGTTCACGCTGAGCCGCTTGTTGCGGTACTCGATGGTGTCGCCGGGCACGCCGACCACGCGCTTGATGTAGTCGAGGCTCGGGTCCTCGGGGTAACGGAAGACCATGACGTCGCCCCGCTGCGGATCGTTCAGCTGCACGACCTTCTTGTTGATCACCGGCAGCCGGATGCCATAGGTGTACTTGTTGACCAGGATGAAATCGCCCACCAGCAGGGTCGGCATCATCGAGCCCGAGGGAATCTTGAACGGCTCGACCAGGAAGGAACGCAGCCCGAACACGATGAGGATGACCGGAAAGAAGCTCTTGGCATATTCGACCAGCATCGGCTCGCGCGCCTGGCTGTCCCGATTGCGTTTCAGCACGACGGCGTCGAGCAGCCAGATGCCGCCGGTGACGACCAGCGCGACGAACAGGATGAGGGCAAAGTTCATGGATCTCGGGCCTGATTATTTATCGGAGACTTGCAGGATGGCGAGGAAGGCCTCCTGCGGAATTTCGACGTTGCCGACCTGCTTCATGCGGCGTTTGCCGGCCTTCTGCTTTTCGAGCAGTTTCTTCTTGCGGGTGATGTCGCCGCCGTAGCACTTGGCGAGCACGTTCTTGCGCATGGCCTTGACGTTCTCGCGCGCGATGATGTTGGCGCCGATGGCGGCCTGCACCGCAACGTCGAACATCTGGCGCGGGATCAGTTCGCGCATCTTGGCGGCGAGCTCGCGGCCCCGGTAGACGCTGGTGGCGCGGTGCACGATAAGCGAGAGCGCATCGACCTTCTCGTTGTTCACCAGGATGTCGAGCTTGACCAGGTCGCCGGCGCGATATTCCTTGAACTCGTAGTCGAGCGAGGCGTAGCCGCGGCTGGTCGATTTCAGCTTGTCGAAGAAATCCATCACGACCTCGTTCATCGGCAGGTCGTAGCGCAGCATCACCTGCTTGCCGTGATACTGCATGTCGAGCTGCACGCCGCGTTTCTGGTTGCACAGGGTGATCACGTTGCCGACGAACTCCTCCGGCACGTAGATCGTCGCCGTGATGATAGGTTCGCGGATTTCCTGGATCTTCGACAGGTCGGGCAGCTTGGACGGGTTCTCGACGTTGACCGTGCTACCGTCCTTCATCACCACCTCGTACACCACCGTCGGTGCGGTGGTGATGAGGTCCATGTCGTATTCGCGCTCGAGCCGCTCCTGCACGATGTCCATGTGCAGCAGGCCGAGGAAGCCGCAACGGAAACCGAAACCCAGCGCCTGCGAGACCTCGGGCTCGAACTGCAGCGCCGCATCGTTGAGCTGCAGCTTGGTCAACGCGTCGCGCAGGGCTTCGAAGTCGTGCGATTCGACCGGATACAAGCCCGCGAACACCTGCGACTGCACTTTCTTGAAGCCGGGCAGCGGCTCGGCGGCCGGGTTGTCCAGCAGGGTGATAGTGTCGCCGACCTGCGCCGACTTGAGTTCCTTGATGCCGGCGATGACGAAGCCGACCTCGCCCGCCGACAGCTGCGGCTTGTCCACCGACTTGGGGGTGAACACGCCGACGTGCTCGGTGAGGTATTGCGCGCCGGTCGCCATGAAGCGGATCTTGTCCTTGGGCCTGAGCGCGCCATCGACCACGCGCACCAGCATGACGACGCCGACGTAGTTATCGAACCAGGAATCGATGATCAGCGCCTTCAGCGGCGCGTCCTCGTTGCCGCGCGGTGCGGGCACCTGCTTCACCACGACTTCGAGGATTTCCGGGATGCCGATGCCGGTCTTGGCCGAGGCGCGCACCGCCTCGCTGGCGTCGATGCCGACGATGTCCTCGATCTCGTCCGCCACGCGGTCGGGGTCGGCCGCCGGCAGGTCGATCTTGTTCAGCACGGGAATGACTTCGACCCCGAGGTCGATCGCGGTGTAGCAGTTGGCCACGGTCTGCGCCTCGACGCCCTGCGAGGCATCGACCACCAGCAGCGCGCCCTCGCAGGCGGAAAGCGAGCGGCTGACTTCGTAGGAGAAATCGACGTGGCCCGGCGTATCGATCAGGTTGAGGCGATAGGTCTGGCCGTCCCGAGCCTTGTAGGTGAGCGCGGCGGTCTGCGCCTTGATGGTGATGCCGCGTTCCTTCTCCAGATCCATGGAGTCGAGCACCTGCTCCTCCATCTCGCGCTCGGACAGGCCCCCGCATTGCTGGATCAGGCGGTCGGCCAGCGTCGACTTGCCGTGGTCGATGTGGGCGATGATGGAAAAATTGCGGATCAGATTCTGCGACACAACAAAACGGGCACGTTTCCGTGCCCGGTCAGGGATGCGATAACTGCGCGAATTTTAACGGATTTCAGAGGCTTCCGGCGAGCCACGCGCGAAACCGGACCGGGTCGAGACGATGCCGGCAGATCTCGCTCTCCCCATCGAACAGCAGCGGCACATCCCAGCCGAAACGTGCCTTGAGCGCAGGATCGGCGTCGACGTCGATGCGCCCGAGTTCGACCGGCCGGCCGGCCAGCAGGCCGTCGACGGCGGCCTCCATTTCCTCGCACAGCGGGCAACCGCTCCGCGTGTAGAGCGTGAGCGCCCTAGTCACCGGATATCTTGAGCGGGACATACAGCGAGCCGTCGCCGCGACGCACCAGGATGGCCGCGCTCTTGCCGTTGGGCACGGCGGCGATGGCCTTGCGGAAGGCCTCGACCGTGGCAACCCTGGTGTTGTTCACCGCCAGGATGACGTCGCCGCTGCGGATGCCGGCGCGGGCGGCGTCGCCGGTGGCATCCTCGACCATCAGGCCGTGGTCGAGGTCCATCGCACGCCGCTGCTCGGCGCTGAGTTCGGACAGCGCCAGGCCGCCGCGCGAGAAGGCCCGGCTGCCGCCTTCCATCTGGGCGCTCTCGGTCGGCAGTTCGCCCAGCACCACGGTCAGCTGCTGGGCCTTGCCCTTGCGCCATACCATCACCGGCGTTTGCGCGCCCGGCTTGGTCATGCCGACCATGCGCGGCAGGTCGCCCGAATTCTCGACCGGCCGGCCGTTGAATTCGAGGATCACGTCGGCAGGCTGCAGCCCGGCCTTGGCCGCCGGCGTGTCCGGCTGCACCTGCGCCACCAGGGCACCGCGCGGGCGGTCGAGCCCGAAGGATTCGGCGAGGTCGGCGCTCACCTCCTGGATCACCACGCCCAGCCAGCCGCGCGACACCTTGCCGCCGGCCTTCAGCTGGTTGACCACCTCCATCGCCACGTCGATGGGGATCGCGAACGAAACGCCCTGGTAGCCACCGCTGCGGCTGTAAATCTGCGAATTGATGCCGACCACCTCGCCCTGCATGTTGAAGAGCGGTCCTCCCGAGTTGCCAGGATTGATCGGCACGTCGGTCTGGATGAAGGGCACGTAGTTTTCCGCCGGCAGCGAGCGTCCCTTGGCGGAGACGATGCCGGCGGTCACCGAATTCTCGAAGCCGAAGGGCGAGCCGATCGCCGCGACCGCTTCGCCGACCCGCAGCCGGGTCGGGTCGCCGATTTTCACCGTGGGCAGGCTGTTCGCCGTGATCTTGATGACGGCCACGTCCGTGCGCGTATCGGTGCCGACCACCTTGGCGGTGAACTTGCGCTTGTCGATGAGCTTGACCACGACCTCGTCGGCGCCCTTCACGACATGCGCGTTGGTCAGGATGTAGCCGTCGCTGCTGACGATGAAGCCGGAACCCGCGCCACGCGCCGGGATTTCCTGCATCGGCCCGCCCTGTCCGCCGGGGCCGCCGGGCGGAAAGAAGCGGCGGAAGAAGTCCTGCATGTCGTCTTCGTCGGGGATCGGGAAAGGCAGGCCTTCCTGGCCGCGTTTCACCAGTTTGGTGGTGCTGATGTTGACCACGGCCGGTCCCTGTTTCTCGACCAGGTCGGCCACGTCCACCACGTCCTTCGCCATTGCCGGCGCCGACAGGGTCGCCGCCAGCGCCAGCGTTGCCAAAGCCGCTCTCATCATGGCTGTCCTTTCCTCACTTGCATGACTTCAGTTGAATGGGCACGGGGCCCTCGTGACGCAGCACGACCGGGCGGCCGGGACCGCCGCGGCGCCCGGCCAGCCAGCCCGCGATGCCGCCAGCCACGAGCCCGGCGATCGCCGGACCGTCACCCGGCCGGATGGCCTGCGCGATCAGCGCACCGGCCAGCATCAGGGCCAGCGGCACGCCGTAGGCGCGCAAGGCGCCGGACAGCACGCTGCCGTCCTCGATCCCGACCACGACCCGGTCGCCCCGGACCAGCGGCAGGGAACTGTTCACCAGGAAACCGCGCGGCGTGCGCTGGAACACCTCGGCAATGCGGCGCGTCGCGCAGCCGTGGCCGCCGCAGGTGCCGCAGCCGGACGATTCGACCGCACGCACCCACGCGCCTTCGGGTGCCACCTCAAGGACTTCTGCGGATTGCTCGAGCATGGAGGGGACGGGCTTATTTCCTGCTGACGGAATTGCCGGTCTCGATGAGCGCCGCACTCGGCACTTCACCCAGCGTGGTCACGGTATACCCATCGACGTCGCGGGCATAGACGCCGATCGCGCCTTCGGCAGACAGGCCGTGCAGCCTTTGCGCCTGCGGATCGGCCGGTTCGACGAACATCGACAGCACGGACAGGCCGTCCGAGAACACCAGATGGGTCACCGGTGCCTTCTTGCCCGGCAGGGCACGGACCGCTTCCTGCACCCGCACGTAGCCTGGCGGCGGCTTGATGTTCCAGGCCGTCTGGGCGGGCTTGTCCAGGCTCGCATTGAGGATGCGCTTGCCTGCCATGTCGTTCTCGAACACCCGATCCTCCGGGGGCTTGCCGACCTGGAGTTCCGAGAACACGAACATCGATACGACGCCGCCGTTCTCGTTGACGATGCGCGATTTCAGCGGCAGGCCGGTTCGCTTGTCGAGCCACAGGCTGAAGGCATAGCGATAGCCGTCGCGCGGCTCCAGCATGACGATCTGGCAGGCCCGGCCGGCAACGCGTTCGGTGCCGCCGAGCCTGGCGTCGTAATAGGTCAGCAGGTCGGCTGGCCGGTCGGGCAGGAGTGCGGGGAAGAACCGCCGCGGCGCGTTGCGCTCGAGACGTACATGGCGCCCGTCCGGCATGTGGCAGTAGACGTCGTTGTTGATGCGCAGGAACTGACGCGGGGTCCCGTCGAGGACTTCCACCTTTTCCTGCTCGCCCTGCGCGTCGGCCCGGTGCAGCACGCGCATGACCTCGATGTGTTCACCGTGGTGATAAACATAGACGCCGCTGTAATTCTGTTGCTTGGCGGCATCGGCGGCACGGTTCAGCCAGTCAAGTGCCGCATCGGCCTGCGCGGCCCCGGCTGCCAGCAACAAACCCACAAGCAAAATGCCCCGCCAGCCGCAAGACCCGCGCACAGCCTGCATCAGCGCGGCTCCACCGCGACGGCGACGGCGCGCTGGTAGGGCGAGGCAACCGCCATCGGCGCAAACTCCTGGTGCGCCACGAGATACGGCGCGAGGCGCACGTCTTCCTCGGCTGCGGCATCCGACGCCAGCGCCACCTGCTCCGCCGCTGGTGCCTTTGCCATCGACGTGACCGCGGAGTCAGACGTGAGCATGCCATTGAGCGTCACCGCGCCCCAGGCGGCGAGCGAGGCGAACGAGGCGACGGCGATCCGTTGCGGCCAGACGCTTCTGCGAGGGGCCAGCACGGTCGGTTCGGCATCGAGACGCGCAGAGAAACTGCGCATGTAGTCCGGCGAAACGGACGTTTCCGCATCGCGCATCAGGTCGCCAATCAACTGGTAATCGGCCCAGTCCCGGCGCAGGCCGGCATCGCGCTTCAACGCGTCGAGACAGGATTCGGTTTCGGCATGTGCGGCCTCGCCGTCGAGCAGGGCCGACAGCATCGATAAACTGTCTGCATCGACATGGGAGGCTTCATCGGATTTGCGAAGTGCTGACATGGTTACCACCTTTTATCCTGACTCGTGCCCAGCATCGGGCGTATTTTCCCCGCAATCGCCTCGCGCGCGCGAAAAATCCGCGAACGCACGGTGCCAATCGGGCAATCCATCATCTGCGCGATCTCCTCGTAGCTCATGCCTTCGATCTCGCGCAAGGTAATCGCCGTTCTCAATTCCTCCGGCAGCGCATCCACCGCCTCGTTCACCGCTTTGGCGATCTGCTTGGTCTGGAGTTCCGCATCCGGCGTCGCGATATCGCGCAGCATCTCGCCGTCCTCGAAATTCTCCGCATCCTCGGCCAGCACGTCGGAGGATACCGGCTGGCGCTTGTGCGCCACCAGGTAATTCTTCGCCGTATTGACCGCGATCCGGTACAGCCAGGTGTAGAACGCGCTCTCGCCCCGGAATCCCGGCAAGGCACGATAGGCCTTGATGAAGGCTTCCTGGGTGATGTCTTCCACCTCGGCGGCATCCCGCACCATCCGCGACAGGAGCCGGCCGAGCTTGCGGTGATATTTGCTCACCAGGAGCTCGAACGCACGCTTGTCGCCCTTCTGGGCGCGTTCGACCAGTACCTGATCCAGTTCGCGGTCCGACATATCTCCCTGCTGCTTGTTGTTAGTTTTGAAAGTATACGTGACCGCACCTTCCGCCTGTGGGAGGCCGGCAAAGGGAAAAAGTTCAATCCCGACAGGGTTTCTCGGGGTCGGGTCAAGCCTGCTATCATCCCGCGACCACCATGCAGCACAGACACGACGTCCTCATCCTCGGCAGCGGCCTTGCCGCGCTGACCACCGCGCTCAAGCTCGCCGACCGGCGACGCGTCGCCATCGTGACCAAACGCGAAATGACCGACGGCGCCAGCGACTGGGCGCAGGGCGGCATTGCCGCCGCGGTGGACAACGGCGACTCGGTCGAGGCCCATGTGCACGACACCCTGGTCGCCGGCGCCGGCCTGTGCGACGTCGACGTCACCCGCCTGGTCGCCGGCCAGGCACGCGAGATGATCGCCTGGCTGACCGCCAACGGCGTCGCCTTCACCCCCGATCCGCAGGCGCCGGGCGGCCTGCACCTGGCACGAGAGGGCGGCCATTCGAAACGCCGCGTGGTGCACGCCGCGGACGCCACCGGCCACGCCGTGCAGACCAGCCTGCTGGACAAGGTTCGCGCCCATCCCAATATCGAGACCTTCGAACAGCACGTCGCCGTCGACCTCATCACCGGCAAGCGTGTCGGCGGGCAGGAACGCCAGATCCACGGCGCCTACGCGCTCAACAAGGGCACCGGCGAGGTCGAGACCTTCGCCGCCGGCCACACCGTGCTGGCGACCGGCGGCGCCGGCAAGGTCTATCTCTACACGACCAACCCCGACACCTCGACCGGCGACGGCATCGCCATGGCCTGGCGTGCGGGGTGCCGGGTGGCGAACCTGGAATTCGTGCAATTCCACCCGACCTGCCTGTATCACCCGCACGCCAAGTCCTTCCTCATCACCGAGGCGGTGCGCGGCGAGGGCGGTCACCTGCTGCTGCCGGACGGCACGCGCTTCATGCCCCTGCATGACGAGCGCGCGGAACTGGCGCCGCGCGACGTCGTCGCGCGCGCAATCGACTTCGAAATGAAGAAACGCGGCCTGGATTGCGTCTTCCTCGACATCAGCCACAAGCCCGCCGAGTTCGTGCGCGAGCATTTCCCGACCATTCACAAGCGCTGCCTGGAGCTGGGCATCGACATCACCCGCGAACCGATCCCGGTGGTCCCGGCCGCGCACTACACCTGCGGCGGCGTCGTCACCGACATGCAGGCGCGTACCGACCTGTGCAACCTGCACGCGGTGGGCGAAGTCACCTTCACGGGCCTGCACGGCGCCAACCGGCTGGCTTCGAATTCCCTGCTCGAATGCCTGGTGTTCGGCCACGCCGCCGCCGCCGACATCCTCGTTACGCCACCCGCCCCTTCGTTCGACCTGCCGGCCTGGGATGCCTCGCGCGTGACCGATCCCGACGAGGAAGTGGTGATCTCGCACAACTGGGACGAACTGCGTCGCTTCATGTGGGACTACGTGGGCATCGTGCGCACCAACAAGCGGCTGGCGCGTGCCTCGCATCGCGTGCGCCTGCTGCGCGCGGAGATCGACGAGTTCTACCGCAATTTCCGCGTCAGCAACGATCTCATCGAACTGCGCAACCTGGTGCAGACCGCCGATCTCATCATCCGCTCGGCCCAGTTGCGGCAGGAAAGCCGCGGCCTGCACTACAGCCGCGACTACCCCGACGCGCTGCCGATCGCCGGCAACACCGTGCTCAACCCGCGTCCGGGGACGATGTGTCCGAGCGTGTGCGGGGTATCCAGCGAAGCGACACCCTGAGCCGCCGCCAGTCGTCCGGCGGCAGGCTGTCGGGCAGCAGGGTCAGCGCCTGCATCCTGCCCGTGCCCACCCGGTAGCGCACCACCACCAGCGCAGGCGAAACGAAACTCTCGTCCTGGACCGCGAGCGCCTGCCATTCGCCTGCATCGTCCAGTCCCTGCAGGCCGCCATCCGCACCGATGCGCAAGGCCGGCAGGGCCGCTGCCCGTCGCCGGGCTCGCACGCCCAGGCCCAGGACCATCGCGGCCAGGGCAAGGCGCAGCCAGACCGGCAGGTCGGCAAGCGCGATCGCCGCCAGGGTGAGGACCAGCAGGCCGGCCAGCCACAGCCCCAGTCGGCGCGAGGGTTTGAGTTCCAAGTCGCGCATCAGCGTGTACACTTTTCCGCCTGACGACCTACACCGGACTGCATCGTGATCGACTCCTGGATGACCTTCCTCGAAACGCAGGGCGCGCGCCTGGAAAATGGCGCCGTGCAACACTACGGCGATGCCGCAGCCGAACGTGCGGCGGCGGCGGACGGCACGATCGTCGCCGACCTCTCCCAGCTCGGCGTCCTCTCCTTCAGCGGCGAAGAGACCGCCGATTTCCTGCAGGGACAGCTTACCAACGACGTGCGCGCCCTGCACGCCGACGCCGCCCAGTGGAACGGCTACTGCAGCCCCAAGGGTCGCCTGCTTGGCAACTTCCTCATGTGGCGTGACGGGCCGGATTATTGCCTGCAGCTGTCCGGCGACATTGGCGCCAGCGTGCTGAAGCGCCTGTCGATGTTCATCCTGCGCGCCAAGGTCAGGGGACGCGACGCCAGCGACGAGCGCGTGCGCCTGGTCGTCGCCGGGCCGGCGGCCCAGGCCGCCATTGCCGCTGCCATGGGCCCCCTGCCCGATGCGCCCATGCGCACCCTTGCGGGCGAGGCCGGCACCGTGATCCGCGTCGGCGCCGACAAGTTCGTGCTGGCCGTTATTCCGGACCGCGCGGCGGCAGTCTGGCAGACCCTGCGGCAGTCCGCGACGCCGGTCGGCGCGCCGGTGTGGGACTGGCTGCGCCTCAATGCCGGCATCCCGATGATCGTGGCCGCCACCCAGGAACAATTCGTGCCGCAGATGGTGAACTACGAAGCCCTGGGCGGCGTGAGCTTCCAGAAGGGCTGCTATCCGGGCCAGGAAATCGTCGCCCGCAGCCAGTATCTCGGCAAGATGAAGCGTCGCATGTTCCTGGCGCATGTCGATGCGCCCGCCGCTCCGGGCGACAGCCTCTACAGCGCCGACCTGGGCGAACAGGCGAGCGGTGCCGTGGTCAACGCCGCCCCGGCGCCGACCGGCGGCTACGATGTGCTGGCCGTCGCGCAACTCGAAAGCGCCCGCAGCCAGACCCTGCATCTGGGCCACCCCGCCGGGCCCGCCCTCGCGCTCAGGCCGCTGCCCTACGCCGTGCCGGAATAGTGCGCGCTGCCTACGTCTACTACCGGATCGACCCGCACCGCGCCGGGGATGCCTCCGCCTGCAGCGATGCCCTGCTCGCCGCGATGGCGGCACATTGCGCCCGCCCGCCTTGCCGCCTGTCGCGCTGCGACGACGCCGATACCTGGATGGAAATCTACGAAGGCATTGCCGACTGGCCGGCATTCGCAGATGCACTCGACCGCGAAACGGCGCGCCTGGATGCCCACCGCTACGCGGCAGACGGACGCCACCTTGAATGCTTCAGGATGACCGGGAAGCGGGCATGAAAAAAGCCGGGCAAAGCCGGCTTTTTTCTCGCTGCGACTGCGGCCTCACTTCTTGACCATCACCTTCTGTACCCAGCCCTCGCCGGCCTGGCCCTGGACGGAGATGAATTCGCCCTGTTCCTTGCCGGTGTAGATGACTTCTTCCCCGCGCGCCAGCGTGGAGACCACTTTGGACGCCTTGTCGGGCTGGGCGTAGACCTTCAGGCCGGCGATCTTGCCCACCACCGCATCGCCTTCCTCGAACACGGCGCCTGCCTTGGTCGGCTGGGCGGACTTGCCCTTGAGGCTGATGTCCTGGCGCTGCATCTCCGGGTTGCCGCGGATCGAACGCACGATGTTGTTCCAGTTGTCGAGATAGCTGGCCGCGATGACCTTGCCCTCCGGCGTGTTGGTATACGCGCCGAGTCCGCCCGCGGCCCCGCCGCCGACCAGCAGGCCGCCGACGCTCCAGTCGGTTTTCTCGGCATTGCCGGTGGCGGAGGCAAGTTGCAGGGAAGTGCGCGAATCAGACAGGATCATGGTGGTCTGCGCCGACTTGAACTTGAGTCCCGCCGCCACCAGGCCCGCGACCGCGCCGAACACGCCGAGCCCGCCCAGCGCGCCGCCGATGCCGCCGGAATCCTTGCTGGAGAAAACCGCGTCAGGCGTCAGCACGTAGTCGGCCGTCACCATCTGGCCCTTGCCCATGTTGGAGCCCTTGCGCAATTCGCCGGATTCGGCGAGCTGGCGCTCCTGCATCAGGTTCTGCATGGCCCGGCCGCGTTCGACCAGCACGAAGCAGTTGGATTGCTGGACCATCATGCGGATCAGCCCGGTCGGCGACTGCAGGCCATATTGCAGCAGATGCGAGATCACCGCGTCCTGCGGTTCGACCACCGCCAGCGTACCGTAGGGTTTGTCGCACTTTTCCAGTTCCTTGGCCTCGCCCTGAGCGCCGTCGGGTCCGGCCGATCCGGAAGGCTGGCCTTCCTCCTTCTTGTCGCCGCCGAGCTTGAAATCGAACAGGCCGGCGTACACCGGGTTGATTGCCTGGGTCAGGAACAGACCGGTGACGAGCGCGCGTGCAATGGCTTTCATTGGTGTGACTCCCTTGTATGAATGCGGGAAATTATAAACATATCGTGCGGGCCCCATGCTGTCGGACAGCGGCTTGGAATTCCCTGCCGGCCATCTATAAATCAGTCACCTCAAACCGGAGGAGACCATCATGCTCGACATCAACAAACTGGTGAGCCTGGAACACGCCGACCCGAGCACACGCGGGCACCTGTTCGAACTCGACCCATGGAGCGAGGCGCAGGCCGTCGAGATGGCACACCGCGACGGCATCGAACTCACGGACGCGCATCTCGGCATCATCCGCTACCTGCGCGACTGCTACGCCGACCACGGCGGCACGGTCAACGCCCGCTCGCTGGCCCACAGCCTGGAAGAGGAGTTTGCCGGGATGGGGGGACACAAATTCCTCTACGACCTGTTCCCGCACGGCCCCATCGCACAGGCAAGCCGCTATGCCGGTTTGCCGATGCCGCCGGGTACGCGGGATCCGTCGTTCGGCACGACCCACTAGCCGCCCTAGTCGATTTCCTCGACCGGCACCCGGGCCGCCAGCGCGCACACGAGTTCGTAGCTGACGGTTCCGGCCGCGCTCGCGACGGCATCGACGGAAACCGACTCCCCCCACAGTTCCACCGGGCTACCCACACCGGCCTGGGGGCAGTTGTCGAGATCCACGCACAGCATGTCCATCGACACGCGCCCCAGGGTGCGCGTCGGCCGGCCGCATACGGCTGCCGGCGTACCGCTGGGCGCGTGGCGCGGGTAGCCGTCGGCGTAGCCGCAGGCCACGATGCCTACGCGCATGGCGCGTTCGGCACGAAAGCGTTGCCCGTAGCCCACGCCCTCCCCCGCCTGCAGTGTCTGCACGCCGATCAGTTCCGATTCCAGACGCATCGCGGGGCGCAGGCCGAGCGCGGTTGCCGTGACATCGGCGAAAGGCGAGCTGCCGTAGAGCATGATGCCCGGGCGGACCCAGCTTCCGCGGCTACCGGAGTGTCGCAGCAAGGCCGCGGAATTCGCGCTGCTCCAGGGCAGGGCGTAGTCCGAGAGTGCGTCGAGAAAGGGCCGCAACTGCCAGTCCACGCCCGCCGGTTCGTCTGCCTGCGCAAAATGCGTCATCAAGGTGATCCCGGCGATGCCCTGCATGCGCCGGACGCGCGCCAGGATCTCTGCATGGCGCTGCAGGGGAAACCCCAGGCGATGCATGCCCGTGTCGAACTTGAGAAAAACCGACAGCGGCCTGGCAGGTGGCGTCCGCTCGAGCCAGTCAAGCTGCGCGACGTGGTGCAGCACGGGCCACAGATCGAGCTCGACACAGGGTGCGATTTCATCCGCGCCGAAGATGCCCTCCAGCAGCAGGATCGGCTGCTCGACCCCCATCTGGCGCAGATTGGCCGCCTCTTCCAGCGTCAAGACGGCGAAGCCGTCCGCCGCCGCGAACGCACGCCGTGCGCGCGACAGGCCATGGCCATAGGCGTTGGCCTTCACGACCGCGAATACGCGCGCACCATCCGCGTGGCTGCGGGCCACGCGCAGATTGTGCGCGAGCGCGCCGATGGATATCCGCGCCTTGATCGGCCGCATGGGGTCAGTAGGAACCGGGCTGCGCCAGCGATTCGAAGCGCGTGTATTCGCCGAGGAAGGCCAGGCGCACGGTGCCGATGGGACCATTGCGCTGCTTGCCGATGATGATCTCGGCCGTGCCCTTGTCCTGGGTATCGGGGTTGTAGACCTCGTCGCGGTAGATGAAGAGGATGACGTCGGCATCCTGCTCGATGGCACCGGATTCGCGCAGGTCGGACATGACCGGACGCTTGTTCGGGCGCTGCTCCAGGCCGCGGTTCAGCTGCGACAGGGCGATGACCGGCACGTGCAGTTCCTTCGCCAGGCCTTTCAGTGCGCGCGAGATTTCCGAGATTTCCGTAGCGCGGTTTTCGCCTGTGCTGCTGCCCGACATCAGCTGCAGGTAGTCGATGATGATGAGGCCGAGCTTGCCGCACTGGCGCATGAGGCGCCGCGCGCGCGCACGCAGTTCGAGCACGTTGAGGCCGGGCGTCTCGTCGATGAACACCGGTGCATCGTTGAGCTTGCCGAGTGCGTAGGTCAGCCGCTGCCAGTCGTCCTCGCCCAATTTGCCGGTACGCAAGCGGTGCTGGTCGAGCTTGCCGACCGAGCCGATCATGCGCATGACCAGCTGCGCCCCGCCCATTTCCATCGAGAACACGGCCACCGGCAAACCGGTGTCGAGCGCGACGTTCTCGCCGATGTTGATCGAGAATGCGGTCTTGCCCATCGACGGCCGCCCGGCGACGATGATGAGGTCCCCGGGCTGCAGGCCCGAGGTCTTCTGGTCCAGGTCGTGGAAGCCGGTCGGCACGCCGGTCACGCCGGAATCGTTGTCGCGATGGTAGAGCTCGTCGATGCGCTCGACGACCTCTTTCAGCAGCGGCTTGATCTCGCTGAAACCGGCCTGGCCGCGGCTGCCGGATTCCGCGATCTCGAAGATCTTCGCCTCCGCCTCGTCGAGCAGTTGCGTGGCCGGCCGGCCCGACGGCGCGTAGGCGCTGTCCGCGATGCCGGTAGCGACTTCGGCCAGCCGCCGCATCACGGCGCGCTCGCGCACGATTTCCGCATAACGCCGGATGTTCGCCGCCGAAGGCGTGTTGCTCGCCAGCGCGACGATGTAGGCGAGCCCGCCCACGCTTTCGAGTTCGCCCAGGCTTTGCAGGGCCTCGCTGACCGTCACCGCGTCGGCCGGGCGATTGTCCGCAATCTGCCGGACGATGGCCTTGAGGATCCGGCGATGATCCTGGCGATAGAAATCCGCCTCGGATACCACGTCGCCGATGCGGTCCCACGCACCGTTATCCAGCAGCAGGCCACCCAGGACAGCCTGCTCGGCCTCCAGCGAATGCGGCGGCAGGCGCATCTGCGCCAGTTGCGGATCGTTCTGGACGTTCAGGGGATGAATGGCAGCCATGGGCGGATTCTAGTCCCGGCCCTGTCCCCGACCAAGGGACAAGCCTGTGGATAAGACGTGGACGAACGGGAATAAAGGAAACGGAAAAGGGAGCCCGCGGGCTCCCTTTTCCAGGCAGTGCAAGCCGGCCGGTTTACTGCTCGCCGACCACCACCACGGTGATGTTGGCCACCACGTCGTGGTGCAGGCCCAGCACGACGGCATATTCGCCGGCCGCCTTGAACGGACCATCGGGAAGGCGCACGTCGGCCTTGGCGACTTCGTGACCTTGCGCCTTCAGCGCGTCGGCGATGTCGGCGTTGGTGACCGAACCGAACAGGCGACCGTCGACGCCGGCCTTCTGCGCGATGGTCACGCTCACGCCTTCGAGCTTCTCGCCGCGACGCTGGGCGTCGGCCAGTTTCTCGGCGGCGACGCGCTCGAGCTCGGCCTTCTGGGCAGCGAAGGCCTCCAGGTTGGCCTGCGTCGCGCGGCGGGCGCGACCGGTCGGAATCAGGAAGTTGCGGGCGTAGCCGTCCTTCACTTTCACCACGTCACCCAGGTTGCCCAGGTTGACGACCTTGTCCATCAGAATCACTTGCATGGTCGTCTCCTCAATGCAGGTCGGTGTAGGGCATGAGCGCCAGGAAGCGCGCACGCTTGATGGCGGTACCGAGCTGGCGCTGATAGTGCGCCTTGGTGCCGGTGATGCGCGCCGGGATGATGCGGCCGTTCTCGCTGATGAATTCCTTCAGCACTTCGACATCCTTGTAATCCACCTCGGCCACTTTCTCGGCGGTGAAGCGGCAGAACTTGCGACGCTTGAAGAGACCGCGGTTGCCGCTGTCGCGGCGCTTGTTGGCGAACTTGCCGCCGGATTTACCACCCATGGGACGGGCCATGATTCATTCCTTTTCGTATCGATTCAATATCAGGATCAGTTGCCGGCTGTTCACGCTGCGTCGGTTCAGCACGCCTTCCAGTTTCACCTGCGTCCCGTTCGGTTCGCCTGCCAGTTGCGCGGCGAGCGTTCCGCTCGCCTGTACCGCCAACTCGCATTCCACCTGCCGGGTCTGGCCTGCCACCGATTGGCTGCTGCGATGGGCTAACACCGCTTCTGCTATCGGTACGCCGGCCGGGCTGTAGCGCAGTGGGTCAATCTGGACGAGAACCCCGCTGATATGCAGCCGGTTCACGCATTCAACTCAGGCCGCAGCGGCCTGCTCGGCAGCCGCTTCCGGCTTGGCGCCTTCCAGCATGTCGCGCGATTTCTCTTCCTTCATCATCGGCGAAGGCGTGGTCACCGCGGCGTCGCGCTTGATGGTCAGGTGGCGCAGCACGGCATCGTTGAACTTGAAACCATGTTCGAGTTCTTCCAGCGTGGGCTGGTCGCACTCGATGTTCATCAGCACGTAGTGGGCCTTGTGCACTTTCTGGATCGGGTAGGCCATCTGGCGACGCCCCCAATCTTCCAGGCGATGGACGCTGCCGCCGTGGCTGGTGATATTGCTCTTGTAACGCTCGATCATGGCGGGCACCTGCTCGCTCTGATCGGGATGGACGATGAATACGATTTCGTAATGCCGCATCAGGTTTCCTTTCGGGTCAGCCCCCCGCTGCGGTGCGGTGGAGCAAGGGTTGAACAGCCCGCTTACGGGCAAAAAACAATCCCCGGCAGAGCGGGGAGCGCGAATCATACGCGATTTCCCTGAAAAATCAATCCTCAGGGACAGTCGGGGCGGGGAATCACATCACGCAATCCACGTAATACACGGCGCTACCGTCGACAACGGCCTCGACCAGGCCATGCACATCGGTCTCGAAACCCGGGAAGCGCTCGTTGAAATCGCGCGTGAACTGCAGGTAGCGCACGATGGTGGCGTTGAAGCGTTCGCCCGGGATCAGCAGCGGAATGCCCGGCGGATACGGGGTCACCAGCATGGCGGTGATGCGGCCTTCGAGCTTGTCGATCTCGACGCGCTCGATCTCGCGGTGTGCCATCTTGGCGAAGGCGTCGGCCGGCTTCATTGCCGGCGCCATTTCCGAGAGATACATCTCGGTGGTCAGGCGCGCCACGTCGTTGGCCTTGTAGATGGCGTGGATCTGCTCGCACAGATCCTTCAGGCCGATTTTCTCGTAGCGCGGATGCTTTTCCACGAATTCGGGCAGCACGCGCCACAGCGGCTGGTTCTCGTCGTAATCCGACTTGAACTGCTGCAGCGCGGTGACCAGGGTGTTCCAGCGGCCCTTGGTGATGCCGATGGTGAACATGATGAAGAAGGAATACAGCCCCGTCTTCTCGACGATGACGCCATGTTCGGCAAGGTACTTCGTGACGATGGACGCCGGGATGCCCCAGTCGGCGAATGCGCCGTCGACATCCAGCCCGGGCGTGATGATGGTCGCCTTGATCGGATCGAGCATGTTGAAGCCCGGCGCGATGCTGCCGAATTCGTGCCAGCGGTCGTTGGCGGTCAACACCCAGTCCTCGCGCTCGCCGATGCCTTCGTCGGCAAGTTTTTCCGGCCCCCAGACCTTGAACCACCAGGAGTCGCCGAACTCGGCATCTACCTTGCGCATGGCGCGGCGGAAATCCAGTGCCTCGACGATGGATTCTTCCACCAGCGCCGTGCCGCCCGGCGGTTCCATCATCGCCGCCGCGATATCGCACGAGGCGATGATCGCGTACTGCGGGCTGGTCGACATGTGCATCAGATAGGCTTCGTTGAAACGGTGGAAGTCCAGCTTGCGGTTCTGTGCATCCTGCACCAGGATCTGCGAGGCCTGCGACAGCCCGGCCAGCAGCTTGTGCGTCGACTGCGTGGCGAACACCAGCGCGTTCTCCGCGCGCGGACGATCGCGACCGATGGCGTGCATGCCGCGATAGAAGTCGTGGAAGGTTGCGTGCGGCAGCCAGGCCTCGTCGAAATGCAGGGTGTCGACGGTGTCGCCGAGCAGTTCCTTGATCATGTCGACGTTGTAGAGGATGCCGTCGTAGGTCGACTGGGTGATCGTCAGGATGCGTGCGCCACCCCTGGCCGCCTTGGCAAAGGGGTGCGCATCGATCTTCTTCTGGATGTTTTCCGGCTTGAATTCCTCGAGCGGAATCGGGCCGATGATGCCATAGTGGTTGCGCGTGGGCGTGAGGAAGATCGGAATCGCACCGCACATGATGATCGAGTGCAGGATCGACTTGTGGCAGTTGCGGTCGACCACCACGACGTCACCCGCAGCGACGTTGGCGTGCCAGACCATCTTGTTCGACGACGAGGTGCCGTTGGTCACGAAGAACAGATGGTCGCAGTTGAAAATGCGCGCGGCGTTGCGCTCCGACGCCGCCACCGGCCCGGTGTGGTCCAGGATCTGGCCAAGTTCGTCGACTGCATTGCAGACGTCGGCTCGCAGCATGTTCTCGCCGAAGAACTGGTGGAACATCTGGCCGATGGGCGACTTGAGGAAAGCGACGCCGCCCGAGTGCCCCGGGCAGTGCCAGGAATACGATCCATCGGCCGCGTAGTGCGTAAGCGCCCGGAAGAACGGCGGCACCAGCGAATCGAGATAGGCACGCGCCTCACGCAGGATGTAGCGCGCCAGGAACTCGGGCGTGTCCTCCAGCATGTGGATGAAGCCGTTCAGCTCGCGCAGGATATCGTTCGGAATATGACGGGCCGTACGCGTCTCGCCATGCAGGAAGATGGGGATCTCGGCATTGCGGAAACGCACTTCCTCGACGAAGGCACGCAACTTCTGCAGCGCGCTGTTCGTCTCCTCGTCGCTGCCGGCCAGTTCCTCGTCGTCGATCGACAGGATGAAGGCCGAGGCGCGTGCCTGCTGCTGCGCGAACGAAGTCAGGTCACCGTAGTTGGTCACTCCCAAGACTTCCATGCCTTCCTTTTCGATCGCCTCGGCGAGCGTGCGGATGCCCAGCCCGGAAGCGTTTTCCGAGCGGAAGTCTTCGTCAATGATGACAACGGGAAAACGGAAGCGCATGGCGGCTCCTGGAAAAGGCCCTGAAGAAAGCGCGGATTGTACGTCGGACGCAGGTTCCGGACGTCAAATTTTGGGCAGGGTCACGCCGAGCTGGCCCTGATACTTGCCGCCACGATCCTTGTACGAGGTTTCGCACACCTCGTCGGATTCGAGGAAAAGCATCTGCGCCACCCCCTCGTTGGCATAGATGCGCGCCGGCAAGGGCGTGGTATTGGAGAACTCCAGCGTCACATGGCCTTCCCATTCGGGTTCCAGCGGCGTCACGTTGACGATGATGCCGCAGCGCGCGTAGGTGCTCTTGCCGAGGCAGATGGTGAGCACGTTGCGCGGGATGCGGAAATACTCGACCGTGCGCGCGAGTGCAAAGGAATTCGGCGGAATGATGCACGAATTGCCCGCGATCTCGACGAAGGAATCCGGATCGAAGGCCTTGGGGTCGACCAGTGTGTGGTTGAGGTTGGTGAAGACCTTGAATTCGTTCGCGCAGCGCACGTCGTAGCCGTAGCTCGACGTGCCATAGGAAACGATGGGTTGCCCCCCGACCACCTTCACCTGGCCGGGCTCGAAAGGTTCGATCATGCCCTGGCTTTCCGCCATGCGGCGGATCCAGCGGTCGGATTTGATTGACATGTCAGCAGGCGGGGTCAGGGTTGTGGGGGCGGGGCCGGACCGCGTTCATGAATTCAGGGGCGCGGGATACATTGCCCGACCCTTCGATTCCGGCCCATGCCCCTTGCAAATCGCGCTCAGGTATTCGAGATCACGATGTTCGGGAACTTGGCCGAATGATCGACCGCGGTTTCCCCGATCTTCACGGCAACGCGACGCGCAATGGTCTTGTAAATGTCGGCCACGCGCCCGTTCGGGTCCGCCACCACCGAAGGCTTGCCGGTGTCGGTGTCGTGTCGGATGCTGCCGTCCAGGGGCAGGGCGCCGAGGAATTCGACGCTGTAGTCCTTGCACATGCGCTCGCCGCCGCCTTCGCCGAAGATGCGTTCCTCGTGCCCGCAGTTGGAGCAGATGTGCAGACTCATGTTCTCGACCACCCCCAGGATGGGAATGCCGACCTTCTCGAACATCTTGAGGCCCTTGCGTGCATCGATCAGCGCGATGTCCTGCGGCGTGGTCACGATCACCGCGCCGGTCACCGGTACGCGCTGGGCGAGCGTGAGCTGGATGTCGCCGGTGCCCGGCGGCAGGTCGACGACGAGGTAATCCAGTTCCTTCCAGTTGGTGTTGTTCAGCAGTTGCTCCAGCGCCTGCGTCACCATGGGGCCGCGCCACACCATCGGGGTTTCCACGTCAATCAGGAAACCGATCGACATCGCCTGGATGCCGTGGCCAACCAGCGGTTCCAGATTCTTGCCGTCGGTCGATTCCGGCTTGTCTGTGATGCCCAGCATGGTCGGTTGCGACGGCCCGTAGATGTCGGCGTCCAGCATGCCGACGCTCGCGCCTTCGGCTGCCAGCGCCAGCGCCAGGTTGACCGCAGTGGTGGATTTACCGACACCGCCCTTGCCCGAGGCCACGGCGATGATGTTCTTCACGTTGGGGATCAGTTTCACGCCGCGCTGCACGCTGTGCGAGACGATCTTGAAGCTGACGCTGGCGGTTGCCCGGGCAACGCCGTCAATTCCCCTGAGCTTGTCCTCGACTTGCTGCTTGATCTTGGCCAACTGGCTTTCGGCGGGATAGCCGAGCACGATGTCGACCGTCACGGCATCGCCGTCGATCTTGATGTTCTTGGCAGACTTGGTGGTGACGAAATCTTTGTGCGTATTGGGGTCGACCAGCTCTTTCAGCGCGGTTTGGACCTGAAGTTCGGAAACAGCCATGTTTGCTCCAGCAATTACTTGTACGTGGTCGCGCATTATCGTCGAATTCCCCCGCCTTGGGTACCACCCGATCTCTGCGGAATCCCAGACACGACGCGGGATTCCCTGCCGTCTGCAGGGTTTCGCAGGTTTATTTGCAGGGCGCGACGATACCGTTGCTCCAGCACATGCGCTTCCTGGATGACTGCGCGCTCGCGACAGGCTTGGCCGCCTTGTGCACGGCCGGCTGGCCGGTCCGCCTGGACTTGGCCTTCGCGGCAGGCCGGGGCGAAGCCGCGGCGGGCGCCGGTGCCGGGGTCACCAGCGTGACCACCGGGGTCGGGGTAACGGGACCGTAATCGACGGTGGGCGCGACGGGAAGCGCCTGAACGACCGCAGTCACGGCTTCCTCCGCCGGGGGCGCGGTCGACGGCGATGCGCCTGCGGGTGATACGGACGCCGCCGCGGGGACCACGGTCGCGCCCGCTGTCGGTGTTGCCGGCTCTGCCGTGGCAGGGGCGACGGCCTCCGCTTCGGGCAAGGGCCATTCCACAACCGGCGTCTCGGCAACCGGACCGTAGTCGACTTCCGCCTGCGCAGACGCCGATACGGGGACTGCCACGTCGTCCGCGGGCAAGGTCACGACAGGACTGTCGGCAACGGGACCGTAATCCGGCAAGGCCTGGGCCTGGGCCTGGGCCTGGTCCTGGTCCTGAGCCTGAGCCTGAGCCTGAGCCTGAGCCTGAGCCTGAGCCTGAGCCTGAGCCTGAGCCTGAGCCTGAGCCTGAGCCTGAGCCTGAACAGGCACCAGCACCATCATGAACGGCACCCAGCCCGGGGGGATGGCTTGCATCGGCATCACGGCGGGAGACAGCGGCACCATCATCCAGGGCGTGGCAGCCTGCGGAACCAGATAGTAGGGACGCACACCGCCAACCGGCATCTGCCCCCAGAGCGGAGCGGGCGGCTGCGCAACGGGCGCGACATTCGGGCTGTCCGGGCCCGGCTCGGTCCCATTCGCCGAGGCAAGGCCAACACCCAGACATGCCACCGCAACCAGCGCGCGCGATAATCCCCTTGAACTCATGCAATCACTCCACGTGGTTTGTACTTATAAGGATAACGGAGATGCGCGACGAAACTACATCGCGAGGGGGTGATGCGCCACCAGTACCGCTTCGGGCAGCCGCAGGCGGATCGCCGCGACCAGTTCCGCAATCGCGCCGGGGCGTGGCCGCAAGGAGATCCACAGCAGGTTGAGCTTCAGGTTGAGATCGGCAAACACCACGTCCTGGTGCAAGGCCAGCAGCGACTGGATTTCGTGGGAAGCGCGTTCGATCTCGCCATGCGACCGCTCGCGCAGGCGGGGAATCAGCATCATGAAATCGGTCAGCCGCTGACCGCTCTGGTCGCGGGTAGGCGCGACCTGCCACAAAGGCCGGCCCGCTTCGGCGGTCGTCGTCGGGCTGAGCGTGGTCGATGCATAGATCCGTATCTTCATCACGCCTCCCGTCATCGAGTCAGACTTTCGGCAACGCGTCCTGCGGCGAGTTCCTGCGATCACACAAGCGACGCGCCCGCTGCCGCAAAAACCGGACGTCCTTGTGCAGGAAGCGCTCCAGTTCCTCCAGCGCCAACCGGTAGACCTCGCGCTTGAAGTCGACCACGGACTCCATCGGAATCCAGTAATCGTTCCACCGCCAGGCGTCGAACTCGGGATGGCCGCTGGCACGCAGGCATACATCGCAATCCCGGCCGGTCAGGCGCAGCAGGAACCAGATCTGTTTCTGACCGCGATAGATGCCCCGGTTGTCGCGCCGCGTCCAGTGTGCCGGCACGTCGTAGCGCAGCCATTCGCGCGTGCGCCCGAGGATGCGCACGTGTTCGGGCAGCAGCCCCACCTCCTCGTGCAGTTCCCGGAACATGGCCTGTTCCGGCGTTTCCCCGGCATTGATGCCACCCTGGGGAAATTGCCAGGCGTGCTGATTGACGCGCTTGCCCCAGAACACCTGGTTGCGCGCATTGCACAGAATGATGCCTACGTTCGGGCGGTACCCTTCTCGGTCGATCATGGCCGCCACCAATTCAATTAATCACTGCCTGCATTCTTTCACAGCCAGCAAAAATTGCAAACCGGACGGCGTCAGGAAAGCCGTCATTAGCCTTTGTTTTGATTAAGGAATCCGAATCGGGCCTGCAGCTCAATCCAGCAAGGGTGCCACCCCCTCGGCCCACTGGAAATCGCGGGCAAAGGTACGCAGGTCAAGCCCCCAGCGTTTCGACAGATCGGCAAGCTGCGGCTTCACCGCCTCCAGGCGCACCTGCGCCCCTGCCTCGGCAAAGGCGAAGACGATGACATTGGTCTTGTTCTGCACCGACAGCCAGCCGGTCTCGCCGTCGAAGGCGCGGGTCAGGCGCGCGAAATACTCGGCGAAGTCGCGGTCGCGCCCCCAAAGGTTGACCACCAGCATGCCGCCGGGACGCAGCACACGCCTGCAGGCATCGTAGAAGGTCTGCGTGGCCAGCGCGGCCACCTGATTACCGGCGTCGAATCCGTCGAGCAGGATAACGTCTGCGCTCGCCGGATGCTGGCGCACATAGAGCGCGCCGTCGGCCTCGATCACGCGCAGCGTGTCGTCGTCCGGCGGCAGCTCGAAGTGCGCACGCGCAGCGGCGATGACGCGCGGATCGATCTCCACGGCTGTGATGCGCGTCTGTTCGCGGTGCCTGCGGATGAATTTGGCGAGCGAACCGCCGCCGAGGCCGATCATCAGGACGTCCTGCGGCATGGCGTTGAACATGACGAAACCCATCATCGCCCGCGTGTAGGCCAGTTCCAGATCCCAGGGGCGGCTGGTGCGCATCGCGCTCTGGATGGCGCGGCTGCCCAGATGCAGCGTGCGGACGCCGCGTTCCTCGGTCACTTCCAGCCCGTCGTCGGCCGACCGGCGTTTCCCCATTTTCAAGCGCATATCGCGTCACACCCCAGGCAATCGAGCGCGAAAGATTACCCTCGCACACGCTAAAATGCGCGTTTTCGTCCGAACCCTTCCGCCATGCGCGCCACCCATTTCTTCATTTCGACCACCAAGGAAGCCCCGTCCGAAGCCGAGCTCGTCAGCCACAAGCTGATGCTGCGGGCCGGGCTCATCAGGCGTCTGGGCTCCGGCCTCTACACCTGGATGCCGCTGGGCCTGCGCGTACTGCGCCGGGTCGAAGCCGTGGTACGCGAAGAAATGAACCGTGCCGGCGCGATCGAACTCCTGATGCCTGCCGTGCAACCCGCCGAACTGTGGGAGGAATCCGGCCGCTGGGCGGTGTTCGGTCCGCAGATGCTGAAGATCAAGGATCGCCACGACCGCGATTTCTGCTTCGGCCCCACCCACGAGGAAGTCATTACCGACCTCGCCCGCCGCGAAATCAGGAGCTACCGCCAGCTGCCGCTGAATTTCTACCAGATCCAGATGAAATTCCGCGACGAGATCCGTCCCCGCTTCGGCGTCATGCGCGCGCGCGAATTCCTGATGAAGGACGCCTATTCCTTCCACAGCAGCCGCGAAAGCCTGATCGACACCTACCAGACCATGTACGACGCTTACGGCCGCATCTTCACCCGACTGGGCCTGACCTTCCGCGCCGTCGCCGCCGACACCGGCGCTATCGGCGGCTCGGGCTCCCACGAATTCCACGTGCTGGCCGACTCGGGCGAGGACACGCTGGCCTGGTGTCCCGATTCCGATTACGCGGCCAACGTCGAAAAGGCCGAAGCGCTGGCACCTGCCATGCCGCGCGCCGCCGCTGCCGAACCGATGCACGAGGTCGACACGCCCAAGCAGACGACTTGCGAGGACGTCGCCGCTCTGCTCGGCATCGACCTCGCCCGCACCGTCAAGTGCGTCGTCTACGTCGCCGGTGGGCAACTCGTCGCCGTGCTGGTACGCGGCGACCATGAAGTCAACGAAGTGAAGCTCGGCAAGCTCGACGGCATGACCGATTTCCGCCTTGCCAACGAAGCTGAAATCCGCGCCGCGTTCAACTGCCCGCCCGGCTTTCTTGGCCCGGTCGGTATCGACCGCACGCAAATCCGCGTGATTGCCGACCATAGCGTGGCGGCGATGAGCGACTTCGTGTGCGGCGCGAACAAGCCCAAGCTGCACCTGGCCGGCGTCAATTTCGGCCGCGACCTGCAGGAACCCGACCTCGTGGCCGATATCAGGAACGTGGTGGCGGGCGACCCGAGTCCCGACGGCCGGGGCCAGCTCGAGCTCTGCAAGGGCATCGAGGTCGGTCACGTCTTCCAGCTGGGCAGCAAGTATTCCAGGGCCATGAACGCGACCTATCTCGACGAAACCGGGCAGGCACAGGTCATGGAAATGGGCTGCTACGGCATCGGCGTGTCGCGCATCGTCGCCTCGGCCATCGAGCAGAACCACGACGACAGGGGCATCGTGTGGCCCGCCGCGATGGCACCGTTCTTGCTGGTGATTGTCGCGATCGGCTACGGCAAGAGCGAAACGGTTAAAACCGCGGCCGATACCTTGTATGCTGAATTGAGCGCCGCCGGATTCGACGTGCTGCTCGACGACCGCGACGAGCGCCCGGGCGTGATGTTCGCCGACGCCGAGCTGATCGGCATTCCGCACCGTGTGACCATCGGCGAGCGCGGGCTCAAGGACGGCGCGGTCGAATACCAGCCGCGGCGTGCCGCGGCAGGCCAGAGTGGCGACGCCCAAAAGGTCGCCGTTGCCGATGCGAAGGCATTTCTGACAGGATTGATGGAAGCTTGACATGAAGAGAACGGTGCATCTGGGCCTGCTGGCCGCTACCCTGCTGCTGGCGCAGCCCGCGTTCGCGGGCGCCCAGCGCGAGGAAGTGCTGTCGGCCAGCGTGCGGGCGTCGCTGCAGAAATCCCTTGCCGATACTGCGGTCACCCGTACCGCATTTCGCAATCCGGCCGACGAGGCGGCCTGGCTGAAGGACATGTCGCGGCGTCTCGCCAAGCGCATGCCCGACGAGGCCGAGCGCCTGGAATTTCTCACCACGCTGCACTGGGAGGCCTCGCGCGCCGGCATCGATCCGCAACTCATGCTTGGCCTGATCCAGGTCGAGAGCGGCTTCCGCAAATACGCGGTGTCGCCGGTCGGAGCGCGCGGCTACACCCAGGTCATGCCCTTCTGGATCAGGGCCATCGGCAGTCCCGACCACAACCTCTTCCAGCTGCGCACCAACCTGCGCTACGGCGCCATCATCCTGCGCCACTACATCGACATCGAACGCGGCGACCTCTACCGCGCACTCGGCCGCTACAACGGCAGCCTGGGCCAGCCGGAATATCCGACGCTGGTCGTCAACGCCTGGAAACGCAACTGGGACTACACGCCCGTCACCCGCACCGCCGCTACCGCATCGCTTTCGGTCGCCGACCGCAACTGACGAAAATCCGTCTACGCGTCGCGCCTTCGTCGCACTCGACCGGCCACACCCGTCCCCCCCGGCCCCGGCAGAAAACGCCTGGATCCTTGGCGCACAAGGCCCGCGTCCCAAACCGGCAGTCCTGGCACAGGCCGTGCAACGCTTCCGCTACAGGCTGAAGCCTGTCAAATGACAACGGAGGCGACATGGACATGACATTGCAGCTGTCCCGCACGCTCAAGGGACAGGAAGAAATCTTCAACCACGGCCACACCTTGCGGCCCAAGCACCGCCACATCCTCTTCAGCGTCGGCAACGGCATTTCCTTCGGGGAATTGCGCGGCAAACTGCCGAACTGCACCGAACTCGAATCGATGGTGAGCGAATTGCTGCAAAGCGGCTTCATCCAGGCCCTGCGCAACCTCGCCGCTGCCCAGCCAGCCCCGGTGCAGCCCGGCATGCCGGCGAACCGGGACGCCAGCGCCGATTTCCTCTCGGCACAGGCCTATGTGCTCGAATACATGGCCGCGCTGGTCGGCACCAAGTCGCCGACCTACCGGAAGATGAGCGAAGTCCGCAATTTCGCGGATTTCAGGGCCGTGCTGCCGATGTGCCAGAAGGTCATCGCTGCCGTGGCCTCGCCGCATCAGGCCGCGGAACTGGAAACCGAGGTCGCCCGCCGAATCGGCAGCTAACGTGCCGGCGTCAGGACAACGAGCGGCCCGGGCTGGCAATCCGCCGCCACCACCGTGCCGGGCAAGCCCGGTATTGCGCTGACGCGCGCGTCGAACGGCGCCTTCAGTTCGGCATCGTCCAGGTTCTTCTGCGCGATGATGCGTCGTGCCTTCGCGGCCGTCACCGTCGCCTGCGCACGCAGATGACGCGTTCTGGCAGCGTCGAGTTCGCTGGTGGACGAGACGGTGCGATCGAACAGTTCCTGCGCGCGATCGAGATCGCGCTTCGCATCGGCTTCGTCGGCTTCGGCGCGTGTCAGTTCGGCTGCTGCTTCGTCGAGACGCGCGCGCAGCACGGTGGCATCCAGCCGCAGCAGGATCGCGCCCTTCCTGACCTGCTGGCCGGGCCTGACCAGCACGCTCTCGACCACACCCGATACGCGGGTCGTGAGCGCCACGCCCTCCGCAGCCCACGACGCGCCCGCCCATCCCAGGCCGGCAGCCAGGCCGGCAGCCATCAGACGTTTCATTGCTTTGCTCCTTCAACGGGCGGCAGGCTGCCGCCGGACAATGCCTCCAGACGCGCCAGCGCCAGCGCCAGCCGGTACTCGACCTGCTTGCGGCGCAATTGCGCCATCTGCGTCTCGGCCATGCTGGTCCCCAGATTGGTCTTCAGCTCAAGCTCGTATTCCGCACGTGCACGTTCAAGTGCCCAGTCGCGGTATTCGATCTGCTTGGCGGCCGCCGACCGGCTGCTGCCGCGCAGCCATTCGATTTCCTGCAGATTCGCCAGCAAGGTATCCGCAAGGTCGAATTCCAGCTTCTCCAGTTCGGCCTGTGTCCGCGTCTTCAGGGCGCGTTCGCGCGCCTCGCGTGCGTCGACGCGTTCGCCCTGATACAGGGGCACGTTGAACACCAGGCCGGCACTCACGTCATCGCGCGTGACCGACTCGCGGCTATAGCCTGCGCCGATCACTTCCGCATCGAGGCTGGGCCGCCGCTCGGCGCGCGCTGCCGCGATACGGGCGTCCGCCGCGTCGATCTGCGCGCGCAGCGCGAGGAGGCGCAGATTGTGCGCGCGCACCCAGGGCAGCAGGCTGGCGTAATCCGCTACCGGCCGGTTGTTGCCCTTGAGGACGGGTTCCTCCAGCTCGGCGGGCAGCGTACCCGGGCGATTCATCGCCTGCCCAAGCCGCTGACGGGTCGCCTGCATGCGCTGCAGACTGGCGTTGCGGCGCTCGCGCGCATCCTGATAGGCCGCTTCCAGCTTCAGCAGTTCGGGCTGGCTCAGCTGCCCGACGTCGGCCCGGTCCTTGGCGTTGTCCCAGGCCACGTAGGCCACCGCCATGAACTCGTTGTCGGCGGCGTATTGCATATCGGCGAGCAACACGTCGAAATAGCGCGCCATGATGTCGAGACGGCGCAGATTTTCGGTGTTGAGCAAGGCCGCCTGGCGGGCGGCGACTTCCTGGTCGGCCGCCTCGATGCCCCCGCTGCTGCGGCCGAAATCGAACAGGGGTTTGCGCGCGACGATGCGGCCGGTGTTGTCCGGCTTCCAGTCGCCGTCCGGCCGCAAACCGGTGCGCAGGCTGCCGTCGATGTAGAGCGCAAAATCCTGCCGGCTGCCGGCCAGCGACCTGTCAGCCCGGGCCACGGCAAGATCGCTTTCCGCAATGCGTCGCTCTGGATGCGGCGCCGTCGCGCTGGCCAGCGCCTCGTCCAGCGTCAGTTTCTCAGCCGCAGCCGGCCCGGCCAGGGTCAGGGCCAGCCACGCGGCGCGAACGGCGCGCCTCATTTGCCCTGTTTGTATTTGGAGAAGGGCTGGCTGGCGTAGGCGCCATCGGCAACGTATCTGCCCAGCAGCAGGAACTCGTCCTTGTCGCGCGCCGGTCCGGTGAAGCGGGTCACCAGTTTGCCGTCCAGATCGAAGAACAGCATCGTCGGCGTGGCGCGCACGCGGTTCTCGAAGGCAAAGGCCTTTTCGGTCGTGGCCTTGCCCTGGAAATCGGTCATCTGGGTATCGCCGTTCACGTCGACGGGATAGACCAGGAACTGCGCGCGATAGGCATCCTGCACCTCGGCCTGGTTGAGGATGGTCGATTTCATGCGCGCGCAGAAGGGGCAATCGTCCATTTCGAAGAACAGGAAGATGCCCTTCTTGCCCTGCTGCTTGGCGGTGGCGAGTTCGGCCTGGAAGTCGCCGAACTTGGGTTGAAAGAAGTGGGTTGAAGGATCGCGCGTTTCCGCCCACGACGGCAGGGCCAGCAACAGCGTGAACGCAATGAACAACCGACGCATGAACATCTCCTCGGACAACACTTATTTCTGGGCGCGTGCGGATTTGCTCGCGATGTATTTTTCCACGGCTTCGCGGGTCAATGCCCCCACCTGCTGCGCAACCATTTTACCCTCGGGGTTGTAGAGATAGGTGGTAGGCAGGCCCTGCACCGGCCCGATCTGGTTCACGATCTTGGGCGTGCCGAGCACGACGGGATAGGTCATCATAAGGCTATCGGCAAAATCAGTCACCTGCTTGGGATTGCGATAGTCGATGGCCACGCCGATCACCACCAGATTGTTCTTCTTGTTGTCGTGCAGCGCGATCAGGTCGGGGATTTCCTCCAGGCACGGCGGGCACCAGGTCGCCCAGTAGTTCACCAGCACCCACTTGCCCTTGTAGCCCGCAAGCGAATGGACCTTGCCTGCGGTATCGGTGAGCTGGAAGCCGTCGGCCTGCGCCACGGCCGTTGCCAGCGTCAGTACCAGGCCGGCCAGCCACATCGGATAAAATCGCGCTTTTCGCGTAATTTGCATCGGTTTTCCCATCATGAATGAAATGCGCATCGAGAAAGACTCGCTCGGCGAAGTCCGGGTTCCCCAAGACGCCTGGTATGGAGCGCAGACCGCCCGTGCGGTAGCGAATTTTCCCATTTCCGGGCGTGGTCCGGATAGGGATTTCGTACTGGCCCATGTCAGGATCAAGCTCGCCGCCGCGCGCGCCAACTGCCAGCCGGGCTGGCTGCCGGCCGACAAGCGCGACGCCATCGCCGCCGCCTGCGAACGCATCCTCGCCGGCGAGTTCCTCGATCAGTTCGTCGTCGACCGCTTCCAGGCCGGCGCCGGCACCAGCCACAACATGAACACCAACGAGGTCGTCGCCAACCTCGCCAACGTCGCGCTGGGCGGCGAAAAGGGCACGTACAAGCCGGTCAACCCCAACGACGACGTCAACATGGGGCAGTCGACCAACGACACCATCCCCACCGCGATCCGCCTCGCCGTGCTGGCCAAGCTGCCGCGCCTGACCGCCGCCGTGCGCGCCATGGCCGCCGAATTCAGCCGGCTTGCCGAGCGTGAAAAGGATACGGTCAAATCCGGCCGCACCCATTTGCAGGACGCCGTGCCGACCACGCTGGGCCAGGAATTCGCCGGCTACGCGTGGACGCTCGCCCGCTGCGCGACCAGTCTCGAAGCCGTGCGTCCGGCGCTCGCCGAGATCGGCCTGGGCGGCTCGGCCGCCGGCACGGGCCTCAACACCTCGCCGGACTACCCGTCGAAGGTCGCCGCCGAACTGGCGACGCTCACCGGCGAGCCCATCCGCGTCGGCCAGCTGGTCGCGCAGATGCAGTCGATGAACGACCTCGCACGGCTGTCCGGCGAAATCCGCGCGCTCGCGCTGGAACTCACGCGCATCTCCAACGACCTGCGCCTGCTGGCGTCCGGCCCGCGCACCGGCCTCGGCGAAATCCAGCTGCCGCCGGTACAGCCCGGCTCGTCGATCATGCCCGGCAAGGTCAACCCGGTCATGTTCGAGATGCTGAACCAGGTCTGCTTCCAGGTGCTGGGGCAGGACGCCGCGGTTGCCTACATGGTGCAGGCCGGACAGATGGAACTGAACGTGATGATGCCGGCGCTGGGCTCCGCGCTGTTCGATGCGATGGACTGGCTGACCAACGCGATGAACGCGGCGACCGAGAAGAACCTCAAGGGCATCGTCGTCAACCGCGAGCGCTGCGCCTTCTTCATTCACCAGAGCGTGGCGCTCGCCACCTTGCTGAATACGCAGATCGGCTATGCGGCGGCGGCAGAAGTGGCGAAAGAATCGGAGAAATCCGGCCGCCCGGTACGCGAGATCGTCGCCGAACGCGGCCTCATGGACGCTGCTGCGTTCGACGCGCTGGTGCTCGCCGCCGCGAATGGCATCGGGTCGGGCGGCGGCGCGGGCTGATGGCCATCCAGTGGTTCCCCGGCCACATGACCGCCGCCCGCAAGAAGGCGGCGGAAACCCTGGCCGACATCGACGTGGTGATCGAAGTGCTCGACGCCCGCGTGCCCGAGGCCGGCAGCAATCCCATGATTCATGAATTGCGCGCGCACCGGCAGCGGCCCTGCCTCAAGGTCCTGAACAAGACCGACCTCGCCGACCCCGCCGCCACCGCCGCCTGGATCGCGTACTTCGAACGGCAGCCCGGCGTGAAAGCCGTCGCCCTCTCCGCCAAGAAACCCGGCGACGTGGCGAAGCTGCCCGGCCTCGCGCAGAAGCTCGCGCCGCACCGCGACGACAACTTCAAGCCGTTGCGGCTCATGATCATGGGCATCCCCAACGTCGGCAAATCCACGCTGATGAACGCGCTGGTAAAAAAGAAGATTGCCAAGGTCGGCGACGAACCCGCCGTCACCAAGTCGCAGCAGCGCATCAACCTCACCCCGCGCCTGACGCTGATCGACACCCCAGGCCTGATGTGGCCCAAGATCGAGCACGACTCAGACGGCTACATGCTCGCCGCCTGCCACGCCATCGGCAAGAACGCCGTCATCGACGAGACCGTCGCGGAATTCCTGGCGGGAATATTGCTCGCACGCTATCCGCAGGCGCTGGTCGATCGTTACAAACTGAAGCTCGATGGCCTGGATCCAATTGGCGTTGTCGAGGCCGTGGCGAAGAAACGCGGCTGCTTGCGCCAGGGGCGCGGCGGCGAACCCGACCTGGAAAAAGCCGCCAACCTGCTGCTCACCGATTTCAGGAGCGGGGCACTGGGACGGATCAGCCTGGAGACGCCAGGAACGCGGGTGGCAATGCTGGCCGCAGCGCGCGATACGCGACACCCGCAAGCCGAAACCCTCAATCCTGAAACAAACGATCAGGCCTAGACAACTGCCGTTCGCTCCATCCACAGCAGCGTCGTCAGGCGTCCCCGCACCGTCGCCGCCGGCAAGGGCTCGCCGGCATCCCAGCGCTGCAGGGCATCGCGCTTCCCCGTCCCCGTCACCACGAACCACACGGCCTGGCTGTCGGCCAGACGACCGGCCGAGAGGCTGACGCGATCCGGCGGCGGCTTGGGGGCGTCGTGGACGGCAAGCACCTGCGCGCCGGTCCAGGCGTGTCCGGGAAAGAGGCTGGCCGTATGGCCATCCTCACCTAGGCCGAGCAACACGAGATCGAAGCTAGGGACGTCGGCAAGCCGGCCGGCGTATTCGGTAGCGGCAGATTCCGCGCCGCGTTCGGCGGGAATGGGGCGGCGCTGTTCGGGCGGGATGTTGCTTTCGGCGAGCCAGGCGGTTTCCGCCATGACGCTGTTGCGCTCGGGATGATCGGCGGGCAGGCAGCGTTCGTCGCCGTACCAGATGTGCCAGCGGTGGTCGCCCGCGCCGCGCCGCGCAAGCTCCTCGTAGAGTGCGCGCGGCGTGGTGCCGCCGGCGAGCACGAGATGGAAATGACCATGCGCCGAGACGCTCGCCTGGGCCTGCAGCAGCAGGGTATCGGCAAGGGTACGGACCAGGATTTCGGCGCTATCGAGGATACGGGTGGCGGGCAGCGGCATGATTCGCTCGGCGAGCAGTCAAGACAGATGCCCGGATTCTCCCCCAACACCAGCCCCGAGGTGGAGCCCCACGCTCACGCCCCCCTCACAACTCGTCCCGCCAGCTCTGGTCGTCGCTGTCGAACAGGCGGTTCGCCTCGGCCGGTCCCCAGGTACCGGCCGGGTAGGTGGGAATGAATTCGCGCTCGACGGTCCAGTGGCGCAGGATGGGATCGACGACCTGCCACGCCCATTCGACTTCGTCGAAGCGGATGAAGAGCGAACGGTCACCCTCGATCACGTCGAGCAGCAGGGTCTCGTAGGCATCCAGCGTCTGCTCGTCGGTCTTGAGAAAGCTGGCATTCATCTGCATCACACGCGTGTCCATATCGAGGCCGGGCTGCTTGACGTGGATTTCCATGCGCATGGATTCCTCAGGCTGGATCGAGAGCAGCACCCAGTTCGGTGCGATGGTTTCGATCGGCGTCTCGCGAAAGAGCTGCTGCGGCGGATGGCGGAAGCGGATGGCGATCATCGAGGTCTGCTTCGCCAGGCGCTTGCCGGTGCGCAGGTAGAAGGGCACGCCGCGCCAGCGCCAGTTGTCGATGTAGAACTTGGCGGCAACGAAGGTCTCGGTGATGGAATTGGGCTCGACGTTTTCCTCCTGCTGGTAGCCGGCCACGCTCTGCCCCTTGACGTTGCCGCGTGCGTATTGCGCACGCACCGCATGGGCGTGGACGGCACGCTTGGAGATGGGTCGGATCGAACGCAGCACCTTCACCTTTTCGTCGCGCAGGGCATCGGCTTCCAGCGCGGGCGGCGGTTCCATCGCCACCACGGTGAGCAGCTGCATGAGGTGATTCTGCAGCATGTCGCGCAGGGCGCCGGCGCGGTCGTAGTAATCGGCGCGCTTTTCGATGCCGATCGATTCGGCCACGGTGATCTGCACGTGGTCGATGAAATTGCGGTTCCACAGCGGCTCGATCAGGGTGTTGGCAAAGCGGAAGACGAGAAGATTCTGCACGGTTTCCTTGCCGAGGAAATGGTCGATGCGATACACCTGCTCCTCGTCGAAATGCTGGTGCAGCAGGCGGTTGAGTCTCTGCGCCGATTCGAGATCCTCGCCGAAGGGCTTCTCGATCACCACGCGGTTCATGCCGCGCGGCTTGTTGAGCCCCACGGCCTCGAGGTTCTGGATCACCGCGCCGAATTCGGCCGGCTTGATCGCCAGGTAGAACACCGTGCTCGAGCATGCGGCTTCCGGCGGCAGGTTGGCCGCCAGTGCACGATAGGATTCGACGTCGTTGAGGTCGCCCTTCTGGTAGCGGAAACGGGCGAGAAAACGCTCGAACACCGGGCCTTCGAGCGGGCCCTTGACCTTGTCCGCGAGTACCTCGCGCATGTGCGCACGCCAGCTCTCGGTATCCCAGTCGCGACGCGAGAATGCGATCAGGGTGAGGTTCTCCGCCAGCCGCGCGGCGGCCTCCAGATGGAACAGCGCTGGCAGCAGCTTGTTCGACGCGAGGTTGCCGGTGGCGCCGAAAATGACGAAAGAGCATGGCAGGTTGTCGGTCGACGTCTGCGAGGCGAGATTCATGTCAGCCCTCCTTCACGGCGTGGCCGCCGAAGCCTTTGCGCATCATCGCCAGCATCTTGTTGCCGTAATCGGCGCGGCCCTGGCTGTCGAAGCGCGACATCAGCGCGAGCGTCATCACCGGCGTGGGAATACCCTGTTCGATTGAGGCCAGTGCGGTCCAGCGGCCTTCGCCCGAGTCCGACACGAAGGGCTCGATGGCCTCGAGCGTCTGGTCCTTCGCCAGGAAATCGGCGGTGAGGTCGAGCAGCCAGGAGCGCACCACGCTGCCGTGCTGCCACAACCCGGCGATCTGCGCCAGGTCGAGCTTGAAACCGGGCTTGTCCTTCATCAGCGCGAAGCCCTCGGCAAAGGCCTGCATCATGGCGTACTCGATGCCATTGTGGACCATCTTGGTGTAATGCCCCGAACCGACGGGGCCGGTGTGCAACCAGCCGGTAGTGGGCGTGGGCGCGAGCGCCTGCATGTAAGGCTGCACGCGGGCGGCGGCGGCATCCGAGCCGCCGAACATGATGCAGTAGCCGTTTTCCAGCCCCCACACGCCGCCGGACACGCCGGCATCGACGAAATCGACGCCGCGTTCGGCGCAGCGGGCGGCACGCGGCGCGTCGTCGACGTAGTGGCCGTTGGCGCCGTCGACGATGAGATCGCCCGCGCTCAAAAGCGGCAGCAGGGCATCCAGCGCCGCTTCGGTCGGCGCGCCCGACGGCAGCATCAGCCAGACGATGCGCGGTGCAGAAAGTGCGGCCACGAAGGCGGGGTAATCCGGGCAGGCCCGATGGCCGGTTTCGGCGGCGAGCGCCTCGGCGACGTCGTGGCTGCGGTTCATCACCGCGATCTTTCTGCCCTGTCGCGCGAGCCGTCGCGCCATGTTGCCGCCCATGCGGCCCAAGCCCACGATGCCGAATTCCATGCTGCCTCCTGTCGGTTCAAGTCTGCCGGATAGTCGAATGGCGCATCAATCGTGCCAGCCAACTGCGCACGATACGACGCCGGAATGAAGCCCCGCCTGCGTCGTGGCCGCCCCGTTGCGGTGCGCGACGCACTCGTTCAGGCCAGCAGGCCGGGAAAGAGTTTCCCGAGTCCGCTGGCGATCATTTCGATGGAAATGGCTGCGATGATGAGACCCATCAGGCGCGTGACGACGTGAATGCCGGTACGCCCCATGCGCGCCTGGATCGCCGGCGCCGCCCGGAAGGAAATCCACACCGACAGGGCGACCAGGGCCACGGGGATCAACAATGCGATCTGCTGCACGGGTTCGCCGCGGGCGGCCCCGGCCGCGACGATCATATGGGTGATCGCCCCCGGCCCGGCCAGCAGCGGCACGCCCAGCGGCACCACGCCGACCGCATCCCTTTCCTCGGCTTCGACGGCTTCCTCCTGCGTCTGCCGCTGCGGGCTGACGTGCGCCTGCACCATAGACAGCGCGAGCAGGAGCAGGAGCAGGCCGCCGGCAACCGCGAAGGCCGCCAGGCGGATGCCGAAGAACTCCAGTATCAGGTGTCCGCCGAAGGTGAACAGCGTGAGCACGCCGAACACCGTGATGGCGGCGAGGCGTGCGGCCACACGGCTCTGCAGTGGCGTGTAGCCGCGCGTGGCCAGCAGGAAAAGCGGAATGACGCCGACCGGGTCGACGATGGCGAAAAGCGCGAACGCCGACTTGGCGAGTACGAGGACATCCATGCCCAGCATCATAGCCGCAGCGCGGCTGCAGGCTCAAACGCGACGAAAGATCAGGTCCCAGACGCCGTGGCCGAGACGCAGGCCGCGCTGTTCGAATTTGGTGAGCGGCCGCGTGTCGGGACGCGGTGCGTAGTCGGCCACGGTGTTTTTCAGCTGGGGGTCGGCCGACAGCACGGCGAGCATCTGCTCGGCGTAGTCCTGCCAGTCGGTGGCCAGATGCATGAAGCCGCCCGGCGCGAGCCGGCTCGCCAGCAGCGCGACCAGCGGCGGCTGGATCAGGCGGCGCTTGTGGTGGCGCTTCTTGTGCCAGGGATCGGGAAAGAAGACGCGCACACCGGCGAGGCTGCCGGGCGCAATCATGCGTTCCAGCACTTCGACGGCATCGTGCTGGATCACGCGCACGTTGGCGAGTTCGCGCTCGCCGATCTGCTTAAGGAGCGCACCGACACCGGGCGTGTGGACTTCGACGCCAAGGAAATCGGTATCCGCATGCGCGGCGGCGGTTTCCGCCAGGCCTTCGCCCATGCCGAAACCGATTTCCAGCACGTGCGGCGCAGCACGCCCGAACACGGCATCGAGATCGACGATCTGCGGCTGGAAGGGCAACAGGCAGCGCGGGCCGACTTCGGCCAGCGCGCGCGCCTGTCCTGAGCCAACGCGGCCGGCGCGCAGCACGTAGGAACGGATGCGCGGATGCGCGCCGGTGTCTCCGCTCATGGCTTACTTGCCCGGGGTGATGAGTCCGGCCGTCGGCGAACTGGGGCTGGCCTGGTAGACCTTCTTCGGCATGCGGCCGGCGAGGAAGGCCTCGCGCCCGGCCTCGACCGCCTTCTTCATCGCCGAAGCCATCAGCACCGGATTGCCGGCGCCGGCGATGGCGGTGTTCATCAGCACGGCGTCGCAGCCGAGTTCCATCGCGATGGTGGCATCGCTGGCAGTACCGACGCCGGCATCGACGATCACCGGCACCGACAGGCGGTCGATGATGATCTGCAGATTCCAGGGATTCAAAATGCCCATGCCCGAGCCGATCAGGCTGGCAAGCGGCATCACCGCGACGCAGCCGATGTCTTCCAGCTGTTTGGCGGCAATGGGATCGTCCGAGGTATAGACCATGACCTGGAAGCCGTCCTTCACCAGCACCTCGGCCGCCTTGATCGTTTCGGCGACGTTGGGGTAGAGCGACTGGGGATCGCCCAGCACTTCCAGCTTGACGAGGCTGTGTCCATCCAGCAGTTCGCGCGCCAGGCGCAGGGTACGGATCGCGTCGTCGGCCGTGTAGCAACCGGCGGTATTCGGCAGGTAGGTGAATTTCGACGGCGGCAGCGCATCGAGCAGGCTGGGCTGGCTGGCGTCCTGGCCGATGTTCGTGCGGCGGATGGCGACGGTGACGATCTCGGCCCCCGATGCTTCGACCGCACGGCGGGTTTCGTCGAAATCCTTGTACTTGCCGGTGCCGACGAGCAAACGGGAAGAATAGGATTGGCCTGCGATGAGGAGGGGTTCCATGATGGGTGAGCGGTGAGCGGTGAGCGGTGAGCGGTGAGCGGGGAGCGGGGAGCGGGGAGCGGGGAGCGGTGAGTGGTAAGCGGGGAGCGGGCGAGGCGCTGCGTCGTTTCAGCCGCCGCCGACGGCGACCACGATTTCGAGGCGGTCGCCATTCGCCAGGTGCGTCCCGGCATGCTGGCTGCGCGGCACGATCTCGCCGTTTCTTTCGATGGCGATACGCTTGCCGGCCAGGTCGAGCGTCTCGACCAGTTGGGCCAGTGTCAGCGGGACAGGGAAGGTACGGGCTTCGCCGTTGACGAGCAGTTCAATCACGGGGTTTTGCTATCGGGAGAGACGTTTCGGTATGATGCGAATTCTACCTTGCGGGCGTCGTATAGTGGCATTACCTGAGCTTCCCAAGCTCATGAGGAGGGTTCGATTCCCTTCGCCCGCTCCAGTTCAGCTCCCGATTCAATTATTTCAGGCGCCCGTCCGTTAAGGCGTGCAGGCCATGAATACCGAATCCTCCCCCTTCGCTGCCCTCCCCCTCGTCCGCGAGACGGAAGCACGTCTGGCGCAGGCGCTGGACAATTTCTTCCAGCGTAGCCGCCCGGCCATCATCGACGGCGTCCTGCGGACCATCTCCAGCGAATTGACGCCTTCCATGCTGGCCACGGGCCAAACCTGCGTGGATTGGCTCAACGCCTACCCCGACAGGCTGTCCACCGCCTTCGCCGACCAGTTTCGCCTGCAGCTGGCCCGTCCGGGACACGCGGCGCTCGACGCCGTAAATCCGGCAACCGAATTGCGACTGGTCGATGACGACCTGTTCGGGCGGCAGCTGGCGGAAAACAAGGTCGCAACGCAAATAGCCGAGGCCCTGCGCCCCGAGATGCTCGCGCTGTTCCGCAGGCTGGCCAGCCTGCTCGATCCGGATGGCGGCATCGAGCTGCCGACGGTGCGCTACGGCCCGACTGCTGTCGTGCGCGCGCTTTCCACCGCACTCGATGCGCTGGAATTCGACGCCAGAACCGGAACCCTGCTGCTGCAAAACGTGCTGTTGCCGCTGCAGGACTCGCTCAGGCATACCTACACGGCCCTCACCCAGTACCTCATCGGGCAAGCGGTGCCGGAAACCGCCCTGGCAAACCCCGCGTCGCCGCCGCGTCGCCGTAGCGAGACCTCGACGGTCGGCAGCGAAATCCTGGCCCACATCCAGAGTACCTCGGCCCTGCCGGCCTCCCAGGCAAGCGGCGCAGGGGGAGTGGGCTCCGGACAACAGCACAGCGGACCGATCGACGCTCCGGACACCTCCCCGCCAGGCCTGCCGCCGACGCGTTTCATGGACAGCCTGGATTACTGGCAGGCCAATCTGCCGCACGTGTCGGAGATCGCGCCCGACGCCCCGGCCCGGATCCTGCGCCAGATCCAGCTGCACGCGCAGAACACCGACGCCGGCAGCTTCGACCTGGCAATGCTGGATGCCGTTGCCGGCCTGTTCGAATTCATACTCGACGACCCGAATATCTCCCCCGGCTACAAATCCGAGATCGCGCAACTGCAGATCCCCACCCTGCGGGTGGCCTTATCCTCTCCCGCCTTCTTCAGCGACGACAACCATCCCGCCCGGCAGATGATCGACCTGCTCGGCCTGTTCTCGCGCCGTTTCCCGGAGTTTCATCCCAGCCACGAACAGGCGCTGCAGCAAGTCGAGCGCGCCTGTGCCCATGTGATCAATACCCCCGGCCAGCAGCTCGATGCCTTTGTCGATGCCCACACCAGACTGGCGGCCTGGCTGAGCGAGGAAAACGCGCGCGCCGATGCTGCCATGGCAGCCGAGGTCGCCTCGCTCGAACAGATCGAGCGCAATGAGCTCGGCACCTTGCTGGCACTGGAGAATCTACAGGACCTGACCGCGCGCTACCCGGCTCCTGAATCGGTTCTGCGGCAACTGGAAATGGCCTGGGTCCCCCATATGGCCTCGCTGTATATCGAGGAAGCTGGCGAAGGGCCGGCCTGGCGCGCAGCCAGCATGACCCTGCTGCAGCTGTTTCTCAGTCTGCAGGTACCGGAAGACGCGGAGACGCGGGAAACGCGCCTGCAGTCGATCCCGCAGATCAATGCCGCCTTGCGCAAGGGCTTGCTGGCACAGGGCGCCGAGGCGACACAGCTGAAGGATTTCTTCGGTGCCATCACGGCAACGCAGGAATGCTGGATCCGCCCCGAACTGAGCCATCAGGAGACGGCGGTCAGCCGTTTCGTACCGCAGCACGTTGCGCAATCGGATATCGAATCCCTCGCACAGCGCCTGTCGGGAACCCCCGCAGTCGATCCGGCGGAGGAACAGACCCGCTCGCTGATGGAAGGCGACTGGGTGGATTTCGACCCGCCTCACGAAGGTCTGGACACGGCACGGGTCGCCTGGATTGGGGTGCACGGCTACATGCTGTTCTGCGACAGCGAGGGCGAAACCCGCTTTTCGCTCGACGCCGCCTGGCTGGCAGACGAAATCCGCGCCGGCCGGGCCTCGATACCGGAGCAGTCGCTCACCCGCAAGGCCATGCTGCGCCTGCACAGCCATCTGCAAGCCGGTTCCGGCTGATTTTTTCCGTCCCGGGCTCAAGTTCCCTCCGGCATTGCCGTATACACAGTTGAGCGGTGTTGCGTCTGCATCCCGGACCAGCCGCCGACTACCGAACAGGGCAAACCCGCCGCGAGGCGGGGACGCAAAGTTTCCGGTCTCGAACGCACCATCCCGAGATAGCGGGGCCGCCGGTCGTACCGGCTTTAGTGTCACCTCCCTTTCGTGTCGGCCAACCGCGTGGAACCCGCGAGGTGCCTCATGGAGCCCGAAATGCCTGACAACTCAGTCGTCGTCAATCTCAACCAGTTCGAACGTGCCCGCCGTGCGCAGGCTTCGGCCGAGACCCTGAGCCTGTTGCACGCATGCCGCGACATGCTGATCGACGGTGCCGCCCGGGCCCTGACCCGCAAGACCGAAGCCATGGAAAACACCCTGCTGGCCATGGCCGATCGCTCGCCCCTGCTGGAAACCCGCAACACCTATTACGGTGCCCAGGGCATCCTGAACAAACAGGCGAACGAACTGCTCAGCGCCTGCAAGGACGCCTACTACCTGACTTTCCAGTCCTACGCCCATCCCCACGACAAGCCGGCTGCGAGCGACCTGTCCGAACTGTCCCTGGTCGGCGACCAGGATTTCGAGATCACACTGGCGCTCGACAAGGCCACCTCGCGTCTGCGCTACAACTGCGCGGAGGAACTGGTCGCGCTGGACGCCCGCATCGCCAACCTGCTGGGACGCAAGGACCTCGCCGAGAACGACAACCCGCTGGGGCCGCGCGCCCTGTGCGAAGGCCTGATGGACGGCATCGCCCGCATGCAGCTCGAGCAGAACGTGCGCATCGTGCTGCTCAACCAGTTCGATCTGGTGCTGACGACCGAGCTCGCGCAGATCTACCAGTCCATCAACCGGCACCTGATCGACAACGGCATCCTTCCGGACCTCAAGGTCGGGGCAAAAGCCCGGGCCCAGGGCGGCCATGCGACCGGGGCCGCCGCCGGTCCGGCCGCCGGGCCCGCATCCGGCACGCCGGCCGCACCGGCCAACGACATGTTCAATCTGTTCGAGCAGCTGGCCGGCGGCGGTTTCGGCAATCACGCCGGGGGGAGCGCAGGCGGCGGCATGCCGGGAGGTGGGCTGCCCGGAGGCGGGGTGCCCGGACTCAATCTGCTGGAATCGCTCAGCCAGTTGCAGTTGGGCGGAATGACGCTGCCGGGCGGCGCGCGCTTCGAACTGCCGCCCCTGCTCGAAGCCAGTGCCATCCGGAACGTGCTGCGCAGCCTGCAGCAAAGCCCGGTCATGCAGGCTGCCAGCCCGCTGGACGCCGTGCTGGTGGACGCCGTCGCCATGCTGTTCGACGTGGTGTTCGACGAGCAGGCCATTCCTGATCACCTCAAGGCCCAGATCGCACGACTGCAGATTCCGGTCCGAAGGCTGCCATG
>WBZX01000027.1_pt1 | contig 127688 bp, 127 predicted proteins | sample 5204211 | NCBI WGS metagenome assembly WBZX01 (sample SAMN12344362, study PRJNA552823) | activated sludge metagenome | biome: Activated sludge suspended growth; feature: Nitrification reactor; material: Wastewater; isolation source: activated sludge from nitrification reactor of wastewater... | reverse complement strand
TCGTTGGTTCAAATCCAGCCCCCGCAACCACCAATTTTCCTCGTTATATCAGCTAGTTAACCAAAGCTGTGCGAGGCCGTCTCACTCTTTATTGCGCCATCGGTGGCAAATCGGTGGCAAATTTACCGCGGGTTCAACGCGGCATGCGATCCTATAAGCATGGACCAGATCAGCCTCAAGAAGCGGTTCCACAAGGGACGGCCTTATCCCGTCGTGCATCTCCTGACCGGAGAGGGGAGAGCTGACACGTTCGCCCCGACCGTGGCTGTGCCCGAGGCCCCGAACGACGGCCCGGAGGTGGGGCAGATCTTTGCGGTGACTCTTCTCGTAACAGAAGACGGGACGATGTGCGTCGATGCAGACGGCACCCCTATCGCTCTGAAGTGGCTCGCTGATCCTGAAGCAGACGTTCAAGTACCCCTATCTGCCCTCGTGCCGCTCAATGTCACTCAGCTGTTGTGGGCCCCTCAGCCCGAAACCTTGCTTTCCTACAAGCAGGTTGCCGCCCTCGCAAAATGCAGTCTGGCGACGGTGAAGCGAGCTGTCGCGTCGGGACAGCTTGCATCACCCGTTAAGACGGGCAAGAGGTCGGTACGGTTTACGGTAGCGGCGGCAGAGGCATGGATGAACGGCGTAGTCACTCACGGAGCAGCGACTTTCAAGGGTTAGGCCCTGGCGAGAGTGGTGTCGCTTATCCGGGGAATGGGATGGTGTGCTGTCGGCGCCCAGCGCCAGTTCAGCGACTCGGCCACGGCATGATCGGCACCGTCGAGATGGAGTTCTGCGGCGAGCCCGCAACCAGCTTGTCGCTGATCGCTACGTAGACTAGCGTGTTTCTCTTCTTGTCGACTGTTCTGTAGACGTGGGTCCGCTTGAAGAAGATTGAAGTCCGCTCCGAGTACACTTGCTGGTTGTCCGACAACTTGGCGATGTCGACCGAGATGGGACCAACTTGACGGCACGCTATGGCGAACCGCGACGGGTCTTCGGCTAAGCCGATCGCTCCCGTCCAGCCCCCCTTCCTTGCTTGGCTGATATGACAGGCGACGCCCGGCACCTCGGGGTCATCGAATGCGCTGATGCAGACCTTGTCGTTCGGGCTCAGAAGGCGGAAGGTCGTGCTCAAGCAGGCGAGATTGTCGGCGCGAGCTGTGGCTGCACTTGACGCAAGGCAGATGATCACGGTCATGGCAGTGAGGCGTACCATCAGGCCCTCCACGTTGCTGCCATGTAGGTGGGTGGATCAGAGCCAAGGGGCAAGTTGTCGTGACTTGGCACACAATTCCGAAAGGCGACGCGTGGAAGCGGGTCACACTCACGAGCGTGAATGACCTCGGTCAGCGCGTCTGGCTCCGATGCAACGCCTGCGGGCATGAGTTGCTATCCGACGCTCTCGCCTTCGCCGCGGACAAGCAGATTGATCCTGCGACGCCTCTCCTCATCATCTCGCGACGGCTGTTCTGCACGGCATGCGGCGAGCGAAAGGCGCATTGTTGGCCGGAGCCTTACGCGATCGGCCAGGAACGTAGCAGGTGACCACTCTCACGGATTGAGCGCCCCAGCTGCAGTGTCGCCGCGGTCAGCCGTTGCGGAAGAGGACTATAGATTCGGCCAACAGGATGACCAACCTGTGCCTGGATGTCGATCCTCCGCTGCCAAGTTGGCCTGAGGCCACTTTCCAAACGGCAAGGAGGCGCTACACCCCGGCAAAACCACGTTCCAGTTATCAACAACTTCCCCGTGGAGTACTGACATATCAAGTATGCGATCTGGTACTGCTCGACGGAGGAACTTACGCGGACGAGGTCGCCATGAGCGAGTGGGATCAACAAGCACTGGAAGCAAACTTCCAAGGATGGCGCACGGAGCGAGCGCCCGATCTGCCCGTAGATACTGCCTTCGAGCGCTACGCAATTGAGCAAGTACTAAAGGACGATGATCTCTCCGATGACGAATTTGAGTGCGGCCTCCTTGGTGGCGGAGACGATGGAGGCGTTGACGGGTTTTTCTTCTTTATAAATCGCACGCTGATGCATGATGAGAATGATGCCCCTGACCCCGCCCTCACAGTCGAATTGAAGATAATTCAAGCAAAGAACCAAAAGAGCTTTTCGGAAGATGCGGTCGAGAAGCTGAACACGTTTGCTCGCGATTTGCTGGATTATTCAAAGCCCACCACATCCTTGATGTACTACAACCAATCGGTGCGAGATGCCATTGATCACTTCCGAGACAAGTACGTGTCGGTGCTCGGATCCCATCACTCCCTCAGCGTAACGTTTTATTACGTCTCCAAGGCAGATGCTGATCCGCATCCAAAGTTGGGGATGAGGGCAAATGGCATTAGGGAGACAGTTGCGAAGCAACTTTCCGCCGCCAAAACGACGGTTGAATTCTGGGGGTGCACAAGACTGTTGACGGCAGCACGCACAGTTCCAAAGACCAAATTGACGCTGGACTTTGCTCGCCAACTTTCCACCGATGACGGATCAGTTGTATGCTTGGCGAACCTCAAGAGCTACGCTGCGTTCCTGACAGACGAAGCCGGAGGAATTCGCAGATCCCTACTGGAACCCAACGTTAGAGACTACCAAGGCAAGCGAAATCCCGTAAACGTTGAGATACGCAAGACACTTCGATCCGGTTCCGAGGAATTTTGGTGGCTCAATAATGGCGTCACTGTCGTTGCGCAGGACTGCAACATAAGCGGGAACAAGCTTAGCATTGACATGCCGGAAATTGTGAACGGGCTTCAAACTTCGGAGGAAATCCATGCTCATTTTCTGGAGAATCCGAGCGTAGACGAGCGGCGTCATATTCTTATTAGGGTCATTTTGCCAAAGGACGAACGGACAAGAAATCAGGTTACCAAGGCCACAAACAACCAGACACCAGTCTCTGCGCTTTCTCTGAAAGCAACAGACCAGATCCACTTTGACATTGAAGAGATGCTACGCCTTCATGATCTGTTCTACGACCGCAGGAAGGGGCAGTATCGGAACCAGCGCAAGCCGATTGCGAAAATCGTTTCGATCAAATCGTTAGCGCAATCAGTATTGTCAGTGCTACTGCTGCGACCTAACGATGCTTACGGTGGCCCCCTCAAGGTGCTCAAGCAGGAGGATTGGTATGAGAAGATATTTTCAGAATCTTACGATAGATCGATCTACGCCGTCTGTGCCCTTCTCGACGCTACTGTGAGCAGTTACGTGAATGGGAGAGATGATCTGAGTAGGGAGCAAAGGCGGGGGTTGAAGTACTACGTGATGGCGTGGCTTGGAAGAAAAATGACTGGCGTCAAGAAGCCAACGGTTGGTGACCTGGTTGCTCTCAAGAAGCAGATCATCGATGGGATAGATATTGCGTTGCTGGATGAAGGTACAAATGCCGTTTTCGCGCTCTACAAAGACCTTGGCGGGACGGATAGAGTGGCAAAAGGGCCGCAAATGGCCGATCGTTTGCTCGCCACGTAAGTGGCAGCTTTTGGACGCCGTGCAGGAGCCCGCGGCCCGACAACGAAGCTCGAGTTGCGGCGGCGGCTGGATTTGGACCGCGGCTGAGTTCCACCGCCGTCCTCAACAGGTAAACCGAGGAGCGGAACCGCCGCGCTGGGCGGTGGCCCTGTTCACTTGATCGACGGAGCGCCTGTCTTAGGGCGATTGGGCCTTGCCGCCCAGCGCGGGCAGGTCGTGCGAGATAAGCTCCGAGCAGCTCAACAGAGAACAGTCCAACAGCCGATCCGCCTGAAGCTGTTTAGGGGCGCTGGAATGGCGGGGGCGGCACTCACCTCACCTGGGGTAGCCAGAAGAGGCTGTCAGAGCAGGCTAACCTGCAGTGGCTAAGCGAACGTGCACCGACCTCGTTTCTAGCAGGTATACCTGCTGAAGGCAGGAGAAGGCATTCATCAGCACGTAGGCTTCGGACAGCGTGGGGACGCATGGCCACCAGGGGAGGGAAAGCTGAAGGGCACCGCGCATCCGCCACTCGCGCTCGTGCATCCAGTCCCATGGATGAGGAAAGCGGTCGAGTTCGGTGCGGACCAGCCGATAGCGTTCGTCCATCGGCCACTGCTCGCTGTCGGGTTTGTCAGTGTAGATTACTGGCCGCCCGCCCACACGCCAGAAGTCGCTTTTCATGACAGCGACGCCGTACCCGCGGCGACCGTTTGGGTTGGTTCGGATCAGATCGTCCCAGTTCTGGTAGGGGACATCGTAGAAGCAAGCGGCACCCAGTGGATCGTAACGAGTTATGTGTTCCTGCATCGACGCGTTCACTGTACGCGTCGCGACTATATTGTGGAGAACGTCGAACGCAGTTGGCCCACCCGTCCACCACGCATCGCGTGTCAAGTGGATCAGCGCCAAGGACAAGTCCGCACGAGAGTTGGCGCGCCGGTAGCTTTCCATTCAGATCACCGCCCTATACGTGCAGCATCTCGCAGCGAAGCCGCCGCACTGGGCAGCGCCTGACCTGTCCATACACCTAGGGGGCAGCCTATGTTTGGTGCCCTTCAGGGCAGGCAGCTGGCTTCCTGGCTTCAGCAGCGTGCTTGGGGCATGGCGTCCACACAGGAACACAGCCAAAGCGGCTACCCTGGCGACAGCTCACGTGGCAACGCGACTGTGGTGCTGACGTCCTGTGCCCTGTTCTCCTGTTGAACGGGTTGCCTGGGTCCCTGGGCTGAGATTGCTTTGCCTTACTCAGCTGTGATGGTGGCGACGGCTTCCCTGGCCCTCTTGCCCAGTCGCGACGGTTCGCGGGTGGGCGGCTGGTCAGGGCGGTCAGGGCAACGGGGGGGGGCTTTGGGAGCGACGGCGTGCGCGGCGCTATTTTTCACTGTCCTACAGCTACTTCACTATTTCCTTACTGAAGTTCAAATCTGCTTGGACCACCTGGACCAGTCTGAGGAGCGCCTTGTTTTCAATGGCTTATGAAGGCACGCTGCCTAGGCCACTTTGTGACCAACGTGGACCACCCTCACGCCCCGCGGCTCATTTCAATTGGCTTATTTGCACTGTGCGCCGAAGAAAGCGCCCGAATGCTTGCAGTCGGGTCGACCAATTGGATGCTTGGGCGGCCAACCCAACCACTGATCCTGATACCAAACCTATCCAATTGGAAGGCGTTGCGCGAAACCAGCAAAAGTCGATCATAGCGATCGCGAGTAGCGTCACGTAGAATACAAGCCAATCTGAAAGACCGCCAATCCAGCCCCGACCACTCGCGGCTAGTCGCAATCCTAGAATGCTCGACGTGACCCTTTTGATATAGATTGCAAAGCAGCATAGAGCGGCTAGAGCTGCTCCATGAGCTTGAGAGGACAAGCCGCTCCATGCCTCTGGTCGAATTACGTCGTCGCCAAGAGTTGCCATGTTGTCGAACGCCATCGCATGATAGAAAACGCCTGGAAGCTCCCTTCGGGCGTCAACTCCACTCACATTGGTTCGAACGCCATCTCTTGCTAGAGCTAAATCCGTTCCATAGAAAACTACGCTGCCCTTAATCTGATTGAGGAGCGAATCGGAGAGTTGACCCGAGACAACTTCTCCCCAATACATCCGCGGGTGATAGGGCAGTGGAATGGGGTCGGCCTCGCGAGGAGCAAACATGGTATGCGACCCTGCCACCCACTTGGCGGCGAGGAATGTGAAGCGGATCAATGGTTGCGTCGATACATTCGGGCACTCAAACTCTCGATTGGGCAGGCAGTTTAGGTCGCTGGGAGGTGCGGCCCACCAGACTTCGAATTCTTTTCTACCGCTGAAGGACGCGCACTTGACTCGCGATTCCTGACAGTAATGTAAGTATAGCGCTTTTGCGGCCGGGGGGTTGCTATCAAGATTAACCAGCGGATACCTCTCAGATTGTTCCGACGCTTCGATTGAAACAAGGGTGAGCTTGCCATTATCGGCAAGTTGCTGGAATTCACGTCTAATAGGGCGCCTGGCCCCCGAGTGAGCCGATGCGGAGGCAAAGAATACCTTAATTCCAGCGGCATCAGCTGCCACAACGGCTTCAATAAGATTTTGAAGAGTGGGATCTGCGTTTGGGCTCCTCTCGTCAATGAAGGCGATGTCAAAAAACACTGAGCGCGGCCTCAGCGGCACAAGAGCACGCAAGAACGCGGCGTGACTTTCATAGGGGGCGGGCCAGCTGCCCGACTCCCCCAGGGATGCATCGTTAAAAAGCACAACTGTAGTCTTCGGGAGGCTTGCCTTTGGGTAACTCACGCTCCAAGCTCTATAAAATATATCCCGCGATGCCGCATCTGTGACTGAGCGAATGTCGAAAAGACCACTGCTGGCTGTGAGCCAGCAAAGAATGAAAACAATGAGAAGATCAATAAAGGGAACATTCCAGCTGTGCTTCGACATTGCAAAACTCAGTTGCTAGCTGCACGAGAGTGGAGGGATGGCATAGGAGCAATCAGGTGTCCATACCTCGTAGCCTCCATCAGTTTGCGAGGCGCTCGGCGGGCAACGTTCCAACACAGTCCGCGCGGGCTCACTATATCCAGACTGCTGACAGCGGAGTTCGGCGTGAAATCCGGGTGGCGGGCGCGGATATTATCTGGCTATGGCGTCCAGTTTATGCACCTCGGGTGCCTTGCGCAGGGTAGGCTTGTGCGTTAAGAGAGTCAGACGTAAGATTGCGGGGATACGCATGTCTTTGGGGAAGGCTGTCTCGCTTGCGCTGTTCATTGCTATGCACGTCGTCGCGGGTTGCTCGCATGAGGAATCGCCAGCCCCGTGGGCAAGCAGCACGGATGTAGTAAAGTTTGCAGCTACTGCTGAAGTGAAGCCTGTCAGCGTAGAGAAGCCTGTTGGACATCATCGGGCTGAGAGAAAGCTGGTTGATTCTTCTGCGGTCAATCAAAATCGAAAGAGCGCGTTGCCGCCACCAAATTCGCCTACACCTGTTGTCGTTCCCGCGAATACCGCAGATAGAGCATCCATCGGACGCGTGGTTGGCTATCGGACTGACATGCTAAGCCTCTACGTTACAGAAACATCGACAGCTTCTGAGGCGGCTTTGGTGTCAGATCTGCCGAGGGTGATGCCGATTTACCGTGTATCGGATATCAACCGACGGATTTTGATAGTTCACCGTGGCGCCGAACGGTGGCTAACTCCGACCGAAGTGAGATACGATCTCGATCGTGGAAGGGTGGAGGCACCCTCAAGCGCGACCGTCCCCGCGCGCGAGGCTGGCGCACGTGGCGTTTATTAGCATATCAAGGCATGTGGCTCAAAAATGGACGCCTTACGTTGGTTGCTAATTGCATCTACTCTTTTCCTTGCCGTAAGTGGTTGCAGCACTGCGAGTACTGATTCGCTCACGGGTGGGGTTGGGGCACGCTATAAAGAGCCTTTCGTTGTGGCCCTTCAGAAGAGCACCGGGCGTATGACGTTAGTGCAGTCTCCGCAGCGGGCTATTCCAAGTTCACTTAATAGTTCCAGCGGCAGCAAGCAGGATATTACCGCGTATCTGCAGGGGCTCGTCGATAAACTCGTATCTCAAAGTCCAGCACCGAAACGCAGAATACCCGTGATCGCTCGCGATTGCGGCCTTTTTTCTGATGGGATCCAAAGGGATGGCGTGCTTCAGTTCTGTGTGGCGACCCTGCGGAAATTGAGTTTTGAGGCCGAACTTGCTTTCCTTGCCGCTCATGAGACGTCGCACGCTCTGCTTCGGCATGGCGAGCGAGATGCAATGAACATCAAAGCGGATGTCCAGGACTCTCTCAAGGCTTACTGGTTTTTTGGACCGGGCGGCGCAGCTATCGCTGAGACGAGGGCTATCAATTTTCGAGCTGCCGCTATGCGCATTGAGGAACGCGAGGCCGACTTGATGGGAATTGATATCATGGTTCTTGCTGGCTTTAATCCAGTTGGTGCCCATTCCTTTCTTGAGCTTCTGGCTGGTTTTGGCGGTGCTAAGGAGTCAAAGTTTGCGGCAACTCAGGAGGAGAAGCGAAAGTCAATAATGAGACATGAGCTGGACAAGCCAAATCCCGACGGTGGCGCGGCAACGGCCTATTTAACCATGGCTCTATTTAACAAGGCGGTGGCAAAGCAAGCGGACGATCGCGATCATGACGACGTGAGACAGCGACAAGCACTGTCGGACAATTACGTTAATGATCTATACAGGACAAAAACGTCCAAAGCGTTGGGGGTGCTGCCATGGCGAACTTCGGAGGGGGGGTGGTCGGGGCTGTGGCTGAATGATATGGGATCGACTCAGTAGGTAATGGGGGGCAGATGTCACCGCTTAGATGCATAGTTCTCACGCTTATGATGTTTGGTTTGATGGGCTGCGATCCAAACAATCAACAGCTGCCGAGTTTGGCGTTCGCACCAAATTTGTCGGGCTCTCAATCTACGGGTAGTTCTGGCAATGCGGGAGAGCCTGAGCTGTGTTTGACGCCTCTCTCCAAAAAGGCTTGGCACGACAGGAGGCAGTCGCTCAACGCGAGTGAGGCAGAACTAGAGAAGCGGTCGGCTGAAGTAGGAGCAAGAGAAGTTCTGCTCCCGCTGACGGCGCGAGGCAACATACTTGGGTCAGGGTTTCAAACGATAGCCAGTGCTGCGGGTTTGGCGAAGCCAATCTGCGGCAACTGGTGCGGTGCAGCCCGTCGATACCGTGGAGATGACCCTCCTGCTGTTGACGAGTTGGATAGTGCTTGCCGCAAGCATGAGCAATGTACGCTCTCGAAGAGGCTAGGATTGAGCCAAAAAGGCCCTTCATGTGTTTGCGATCAAGAGTTAGCTGACGAAATACTGCGAGGACGAAATCTGGTCTCATTGAGTGATTCCGAGAAACGCGTAGTAATGTACCTTCAAGGTCAACCCTGTGGGGGCGGCTGCAAGCGAATTGAGAACGTTCAAGTTTGCGGGCGTTGACCAAGATGGAGCGGTTCAAGCGTAGCGTCTCGGGCACGTCGCCGGGCTGCTGCGAAGTCATTCTAATCTACGCTCGAAGGAGGTCTGTTGCTCGTCCTTCCTTGCGAGTAGTGAGTATGTCCATGTGGTCGGGCCTCCTTGATGGATTAGCCTGGGATAGGAATTGAATATGATGACCTCCTGCGCATCGGGCTTCACTTGGGCCACCCTTGTTTCCTCGCTCCTTTATTTGGTGGGCACGAGTGCATCGGCCGCAGATGCAGGACGATTGTCGCCCGAAAAAGGATCCCAATTTGTAGTGCGGCTAACTGTGGACACTGCCCCAACAAGAACGATAGCCGTAATCAAGAATGTGGTTACCGCTTCAAGTGGGGCTGAGTATTCTCTCCATATGCGCACTATTGAGGAAAAAAGTCCAGTTAACACAAACTTGGACGACGAGCAGATGCGGAAATACCTTGAGCATCGGCAGGGTGATGCAATCTACACCTTCTTTAAGGCTAAGAAGACCCAGCTCGCTGGAATAAAAATTGACGACAGCTCAGGGCGAAGGGTGGTTGGCGAGGTGACGAAAACGATCACGGTCGTGTCGTTCGACGACGGGGCACTAGCGGACTTATATCCTTTTGGCCGCCAACGAAGCACTCAGATAAAGACCTCAGCCAGATCAGATCAGCAGGTCGGCGCAAAGGATGTGCAAGGAACGGCGATAATTGAGTTTGTGGGGGAAGAAAAGAACGCCGAAACTCACTTGGGGCTCCTTAACCTCATCCACTATAGGGTTACAGAGACGCAAGGCGATGCGACCATTGCTGCAAACATTTACTGGTCTCCGAAGCTTGGGCTTGCAGTCAGGCGCGATCAAAGAAGTTCTGTCAAGGGCGTCGAGAGAAATGCGCATTACGAGATAGTGGCACACACCCCGGCTTGTAACTCTTGGGTCGGGTGTGGCGCGAAGGATAGGGCTGTTCCCGTTGCAGGCAAGTGGTTTCGGTCTGGGAAGGACGGCTTTACAGATGAGTTTATCGAATTCTTCGCTCAAGGGGACTTTCTTTACAGAGGTGGCGTGGTCAAGGCCGTGGGGCAATGGGCGCAAGTTGACCCTGCACGCGTCAAAATTGAATTGAGTGGACTCATGGGATGGGTCGGACCTGCTTTTTGCAACTTTGCTGTCGATGGAAAACTTGTTCTTGGCTCGTGCCCGCTTGCTGGCGAATGGATTGATCTGAACTGACTGAGCGGGCTTGGCGGACTGCGGTTCAAGCCTCGTCTCGCCGTCCACTTGCGTGTTTGCTCCGTTGGCCGCATTATTGAAACTATGGGAGTGCTACGGGCTATGCCGGGGAAAGGGCGTCGAAGGAGGGCAGCAGTGAATGGTAGGTCTTTGCAGCGACTTGTCGTAATCTTGGTGGCTTCTCTACTATTTCAGACTGACGTAGCCAACGCGAAGCGCGTCGCTCTTGTCGTGGGCATCTCGGCATACGTGTACAGCCCCAAACTTTCAAACCCTGGCAACGACGCGCGAAGCATCGCAGCGTCGCTGAAGAAGGTCGGATTCGAGGTGATCACCGCTCTAGACGCGGACCTTGGCAACTTGACTGCCTTATTGGAGGAATTCTACAAGCAGTCGCAAGACGCAGAAGCAGCTCTCTTTTACTTCGCTGGGCACGCCGTGCAGGTAAGAAGCATCAACTACTTGGTGCCGAAAGACGCGCAACTTCGGAGCGAGGCGCGGCTGCTGCAGGAAACAGTCCCTTTACAGACCGTCGTCATGGCGATGGAAGAGCGAGCCAAGATCACTCTCACGTTCCTCGACGCTTGCCGCGACAACCCGCTAGCCGAGGAGTTACAGCGCAGCATAGTGGGCAAGGATCGCTCTGCTGCGGTCCCGCGTGGCTTAGCGCCTATGGCAATTCGCAACCCGGACACGTTGGTCGTTTTTGCTGCAGCGCCCGGCAAGACCGCGTCCGACGGTGCTGGCCGAAACAGCCCATTCACAGGGGCGATGCTCCGCCACATGGAGGTTCCTGGCGAGGACATTGAGCTTGTAATGAAGCGGGTTACCAGGGAGGTCCACGATGGGACACGCGGTGAGCAGGTGCCTGAACGCCTCTCGCGACTGACATCGGATTTTTCACTTAACCCAATCCGATTGAAGGGATGGGGCAATCCCGAGGTGCAACCCAACCCAAAGCGCCTTACGATACCGTCTCGCTCTGAAGATGAATGCGTCACCGACAATCCCAAATTATCGTGCTTGTGGACGAAGAAGTGAAAATTCGAGCGACGCCTTTTGTTCTCGCTTTAACGCTTTACCAAGCATGAGGAAGCTGTTTCCGAGTGAGGCAGCGCAGCGGGGGGGGGGGGGGGCGATTAAGGCAATGGCGTCAGGAGCATGAGGTAGGAGCAATCAAAATGGGGCCAGTAAAAATGATGCGGAAACATAGCAGGCATGCTTGTTGGCTGATCGCTTTAGGGAGTGTAGTGGTCTCGATTTCAACGCACGCCGCCGATTGCGACACCGAGCTTAAGTCAACAGACGGATTCAAAGATCTTTCAGTGAAGCTTCGCTGCCTGCACGATCGGATCAAGGCCCTTGAAGGTTCGACAGGCGCGGGCGCGCCAAGTGCAGCTTCGCTTGCGAAGGCCGCCTCGCCTCGGGTGCGAACCCTTCAAAATGGTATTTTTCAGGTCGAGCTAAAGAAGTGCGCGTGGTCGCAATCTAACAGTGACTTATATTGCGACTTTGAGTTTACCAACCTCACTACCGATGATAAGAAGCTGTGTCTTGGCGAGAAGTCGAGGCTGGTAACTGACAGCGGCGCATCATTTTCCTCTAGTAATGGTATAAATTATGGCGTCGGCAGCATCAATGGAAGTGTGTGGCCTGGTAATAACCCTATTTGCGATACCATAACGCCGCTTTCCAAGATAGGCACTTGGATCCGCTTTAATGGATCGAAAGGGGCGGCATCGAGCGAACTCCAGTTTCTCCGCCTGGATTGTGGGGCGGGCTGTGTTTTTGAGGTCCACAGAATTGAAATAAAGTAGTTTTCAAGGGGCAGAATGAGGGTGGCCCTAGAGATCGCCTCACCGCGCCCAGCGCGCCCCAGGCTGTGCAAGCCGCTTGAACTGCGCGACGCGAGTTTCACTCAGTTTGCCCTCCACACCCTCGGCGATGATCGCCAGGGAGCCTGACTTGAGGCGTCGCCGAAGCTGAAGCCGCGCGGCCTCGGGTGGCGCCAGATCTGCTACGGCGTTCCAGGGGCAGCCTGTGGACGCGAGCTTGAGCAATGCGTCGACGATATTGCGCGGAGAGGTATTCGCTTGGGTGGCGCTGGGCCAATGCGGCGAGATCACTGCCCACTCTTGATCAGACAAGCGTTCGTATGCGTACCGCGGCCGAGGCGGCGGCAATGCTTGCGTGACGATCGGAGGCTCGAACAGCCACGTCATCGTGTCAGGCGCGAGGCCCACCGCTTTCAGGGCTTCTCTCTGCTCTTCTGAGAGCATGGCTACCTCACTGAAAATACGTTCGGCATCAGGCACATATGGGGAGTGCAATGACCATTGGCAATGTGGCGCCAAACCTCTGAACCCTGGCAGCTCGTGGTGGTGAAGCGGCCTGAAGGTTGACCGGCGCCGTCACCGTTCTTGACCCGATTCGGAAGGGGATGAAAGCCGTGCTTGCGCGGCCAGCAAGCTTCCGCTTATGTCGCTCGCGACAGCTGAGTTGCAAGGGGGCAACTTGGCCAGGAAGTGTCGGACCGCGGCAGTGTCGGAGGGGTGATGAGCGAAATATACTCGTTCATTGATAATATAATCGCGGCAGTGAAGGGTTTAAACGCGCTGTTGAAGACGCCTGAAGGTGCTCGACTGTCAGCGTTTATCTCAGCCGGTGGAGCCATTTTCACCACTGGAGTCTTGTTTTTTCATCGTCGCGCCGAGCGTTACACGTGGGATGCCCAGCGATTATTCTATCTGCATGGATTCCTGTCGATGCCCTATCACATGAACGCCCGACGACGTCTAAGAGACCTAGTCGAAGCGAAAATAGATGCTGTCGCCTGGCCGCCAGATGCGCGTCGAGCAGTCGATGTTGTCTGCGGGGCCTACGATCAAGCCGGTGTCTTGTTGTTTGCGCCTGGAGCCATTTCGCCGAAGCAACAGTATTACTTCTTGCGCACTTCCTGGGGCATAAGCATTCAGGAGTTGCACGACGCCATCACAAAATACCAGAGCCCTCGGTGCAACGAAGAGAAGGAGAAATTCTATACGATTGACAACTATTTCGTTCACTTCAGCGAGCTGAACGCCGCGGCACGAGCCGCACGGTCCTGGTATTGGATCTGGCGTGCTAAACGATTCTGGTATTGGCTGAAGGGCCAACGGCCAAAGCCGAGGCTACCGCAATCCTGTGAACCTGCAGCAAGAGTAGCTAGCACTACTGTCCCGCACGTCAATGCAGAATTGGCTGATCAAGTATCACATGGCACAACGATTCCGCCGGAGGCGCCAATGAATATGCGCCCTCAAGTCAAGAAGATAGTTTCCGGCGGACAAACCGGCGTTGATCGCGCGGCGCTGGATATAGCCATTCGCATCGGGCTGGCTCACGGAGGATATTGCCCGAGGGGCCGACGTGCCGAGGACGGGCGCATCGATGACCGGTATCACCTTAAGGAAACCGAGGCTGAGGACTATGCGGTCCGAACGGAGATGAACGTGTTGGACTCTGACGGCACGCTTGTCCTGACCAGTGGGCTACGCGAGGGCGGAACGCAAAGGACCATCGAGCTTTGCGGTACGCACGGGAAACCGGTTCGCATATTTGATCTCGGCGTGGCGATACGTATCGAAGAGTTTGATCAATGGGTCTTGTCGAATAACGTTCAGGTCTTGAATGTCGCCGGTCCACGCGAAAGCGAGCGGCAAGGTATCTATGACGCGGCTTCCGGGGCGCTCAGTCAACTTTTGACACCAAGGACCGGTGCCCTGGCCCTCCCTGCGTGAGCAATACTTGCTGCTATGGAAGCAGGAACCGGACCAACTTCGAGCCCGTCCCCGTCGAGCTGGCCATGTTCCCTGTTGGCCCCAACCCTCCGAACCCTTAACGGTCGGTCCTGGAGCCATCGCGTCCCAGCATCATCGCGCCAGCTCCCGTGCCAGCCTCGCGACGGCTTCGCGCGCAAGCGGTCTGACGTGCCTGCAGATACTGGAACACGGCGGGCTGCACCTGAGCAGGCTCGACCGAACGATCGCGATCATCAAAGCGACCTTGTCGTGGTGCGCGGCAGGCGCTGCTCTGGTCAACAGCTGCACAGTTGAACCGTCCATGCGCGCGCATTGGTATTGAGCTGTCAGGCCACCCCGCATGGGTGCCGAGGAACTAGCCCAGATCGCCGAGGAGCGCAGTTCGGCAGGTGGCAATGCGTGCGCATTGGGCATGAATTTTCGCCCAGCGCGTCAGTTGCCCCGCATGGGTACCCGGGTCGCCTGTTCGCCGGTTAACCTGTTAAGGGATTACCCTGTTACTCGCCGCGCACAACCAACCGCGACGGCGCGGATGCACGTGGGGTGGGTAGGCGAAAGGGCGCGGAGGGGGGGGCAGGGCCTGGTACCATAGGCCGCCTGCGCACCCCTGTGCCCGTGCCCGTCGCCAAGCGCTGGCAACGTGCGCTGACTCAACTGTTGACCTTGATCGAGTCAAGCAGCTCCAGGCGCTGAGCGTAGGCGGCGGCTGCTTCGTCATTGTGCCAAGGACCGCAGCTGTCCACGTAGAGGTACACGCGACGCTCGTCGGGGTCGCCGTTGTAAGAGAGGCGAGCCGCAATTTCCGGGGTCATGTTCAGTCGAACGCCCGGCAGTTCGTTATATTCATAGACCTTGCTGCCATCACAGCCAATTGGCGCGTAGGCCCGATTTAGCGGAAGGTAGTTTCCGTCGCTCTGACGTTGCAAACAGTAGATCTTGTCCAATACCTTCATGGCCGTGACTCCGTTACGATGGATCCATTCCTGTCATATGGTGTCAACTGAAGGCTATTGCAAGGTGAAACACGGGTGTTTCGCCGTAAATCAAGATGGCGCGCACTTGCGGACTAACTTCCCATTCCACTCTGCTATGCGCCGCAACAGGGAAATCGAGTAACAGCTGAAGAGGACACCATTGAGCAGACATTGGCCCTCCGCGTGGGGTGTAATGTCGAGGCGGCTATGCACGAGAGCGGCAATGGCGCTGAGCAGGATTCCCCCTGTTTGGCAGTTTCCCTGTTTCTTCACTTCTGGACCTTGCGGCGGTGGCGCTGGCACAGACTTGCACACCTTTGCACATACCCATAGCGGCGAGGGTGTGCAGAGCTAAGCCATTGCTGTAATTAATTTAATTGGCCACTACATACCTTGCGCACTACTTTCTGTCAAAAAAGTCTATAGACGCTAGAAAAAGAGTATGCCGCACCCGGCATCATATGCCTTTCTTCTCAGCAATAGATAGGCAGTGCTCGGGTTATTTCAATGACAGAAACCTGCTAATCGTCGAATGCTTTCGGTGATGGGAAAACAGAACAGACCCACCACCAAAACGGGCCGACAGTCGAATCGGCTAATCAGCCTGAGCGCTCACTACGCTGTTGCGAGGATCACCTGTTTCGCTGTTGGGCAGGGCAGAATTTCCCGTCCTTTTGACGTGCGTGCCGGTCAGCCGCGTCGTCATCTCAGAACAGGCACCTGTGGTGCTGCTTGGCGCTTACCCCAAGTCGCCGGTTGATCCTGCACCCCTAATGTGGCCCGCTGAACCCCTCACAACGGAAGGCGTGCAGCCTATAACGCTTTGACCTGAATCAGTTTTATCTGGACCCTGTACTCCTGTACCCTTTTGTCGGGTCGCAGGTGCCGCCGCGGAAAAGCGAAGCAAGCGCGCGAGTGAGTGTTGCCTCCCCTCTTCTATCCGTCGAGAAAGATTTCTTTTTCTCTAGTCTATTTCGACTGGGAGTTTTGAGTACATGGGGTACAGCTGTCAAAATAACGTATGATTGCCAGACACTTAGATCCTGAACCCCCACGCAAGGGGAGGGGGTTCAGGAGGGTTCAGGAGGTGCAGCACCTCACACGTCCGTGTTCGTGCCCGTCGGCTCGTGCATGGGACCCGTCGGTTCGAGGGAGTACCGCATCCCCCTTTCCCCGCGGCGCTTGCGCAGTCTTACCTCAAGACCGCCATCGACGACGAAGACACGGTCGATGTATTTCGACAGCTCAGTCCCAAGGCTGTTGGTCCATGTCTCTTTACGATTCTTAGTCCACCAGAAGCCAATTTCGTCGTCGTGCAAGAGCAACAACGTGGTCAAGCTGTTGACCGCCTCGGGCGTACTCACGGTGGTGTTCCACTCCAGCTTCCCAACAGGCACCGGCTGGTCATGGAACGTATCCCAGATCATCTGGATGAAAGTTCTCACGGGACCGATGTCGTCGGCAGCGGCGGCTTTAACCACCTCGCGGTCCTTTAGGAAGCCCGGAATGCCCGCCACCTCAAGAATGCCGCCCATCACCCGCGACCAAGCCTCGAACGAGGCCAGGGACGCACCATCTGACGGTCCCGGTCTGCCTGCCGCAACCCAAGCACGGATCAGGACCAAGCACGCCCACACAAGGTCTCCTCGGTTTTTGCCCACCCATCCTCTCAGGTCCTGATGCTTGAACCCCTTTCGAGCCGTGGGATCGCTAACTCCAGCGTCCATGCGAACAATGACGGTTCGGCGCGCAATCTCGTCACTCACGGTCACGCTATTGCCAGCAAGCACCCATAGCCATGACACGGGTGACGACATCATCGTCGACGAACCAAGCTGGCGATCCTCCCAGATGCCACTAGTAACCGCAGAGGCCAGCGCCTTGTCTTTGACCTCATGGTGGATGTTGTCCAGGAAGAACATGGGTGAGCCGGAGAGAAGACCCGCCGTAATCGCCTTTCGGTACTCGTCTGGATCGCCCTTCTCGACACTCGCCATTGCAGGGCGCCCAAACGCGATGCCGCAGACTGTATCCATAAGCAGGCCTGCGCCTGTTCCCGGAGCGGGTTTCTGAATAAGGTACATGGGCGTCGGTCCGTCGATCATCTCGCGAACGAATGGCTGCAGGGTCAGCGCAACGAGGTGGGCAGTCGATGCTGTCTTGCCGGTTCCCTCGCTGCTGTCTTGCAGCGGGAAATCGACAAAGGCATTGCCAAGGAGAAGGTCCTTGGCACGCGTGACGTCGTCGGCCGTAGGCGCGTCGGGCACTGGTGGGATAGTCAGGCCGTCCTTGGGAACGTAGTAGACGCCGCTCTCCTTGTGGTAGCCAGAATCCAGGACAAGTTCGCCGTCGGCAGAATAGAAGGGAGCGTCGACGATCTTATTGAGCATTGGCAGGTCAAGCTCAGGATCGTTGAGGATGTGGCTCGCAAAGTCGTCAGAACAGGGATAGTAGGTTAGCCCCTGATCACCTGCGCGCGCAAAGTCCGCGCACATATTGAGTTCGCGCTTCATCAGCGGCACCGTCATGATCTGCGCTGAAGCGTTCTCTTCATCCAACCGGACATAGCGACCATTCATACGGTAGAGCGGATGCTGGCTTTGCTGAAGGATGTTTTTGAGCCTGTCAGCGTGATCTTCGAAGGGTGCTGTTCCGATCATGATCGTGGGTTTTGCAGAGCCCGCTTTGATCCTCGCCGCCTTGATCGCAGTCCTAATGTCCGGCAAGTTGAGCCTGCTCGCCTTGGCAAGCTCTTTGGTCTTCTGGGCCACGTACAATCCTTCCGACTGGGGCAGCTGGGCAATCATCTCGCAGACACGCTGCACGTCATCAGCCGAGCTGCTCGACGAAATTCCCTTTATAGCGGCGTCGATCTCACCCTTCGCGTCGCCGGTGAGGGGGCCACCGCCAAGCTCGGGATCTTGCAGTTGTGCGAGCGTAAGCCACCCCAGTTCAAGCATGCGCTGAACATGCTCCAGCCTGTCTCGGCCCGTGCACGCATTGCCGCTGCAGTGAGCGATGAAGGAGGAGCCGTCCGTCGCGTCGACGACGTACGTGCGCTGCGCGCTCGGCCCCGAGTGGGCCTCCTCAAAGGCGCACTCAATGAACACGCCGCCCTTCACACGATCGCCGAGGATATGGGCTACATTTATCTGCCGCAGGGCCTGGGCGATCTGGAACGTCTTGCCGTAGAGAGCGGCCCAGCGCTTGAGGTCAACCCCGTCAAAGACATACTCGTCCTCTGACTTTTCAGGCGCGGAGGCGACGTCGGCAGCGATCTGGCGGGACTCCTTAGTGGAGTCGACTTGCGGCTTCGACCGCGAAGTCTTGGGCTTTTCGGGAGCCGTCACTTCTGCCAGAGCGGCCTTAAAATACGGCAGGAACGCGAAGGGCTTTCCTCTGACGTGGATCGCAGGACGGGCACGCTGCTGAGCATGGAAGTCTGGGACGCTGGGGTAGTAGAACATTCGCGAGATGTCGGAGCACGCCGCGTCGTATGCTAGGCCCGTTTCATCGGCTGCGCTCTTGTACGCTCGTGAGTAAGCCTCGATCACGTTCTGCTGTGTTACTAGTCCTTTGACATAGTCTTTGACCACCAGACGTCCTGCGATAGGGCAGACGATCCGATGCTTTTCCAGCGGCTGATGGATCACAGTGATGACGATACCCTCTGAAGTTTGCTCAATTTCCTCGAGCACGGTCGCCTCGCTAGCGATGTGCGGAATAAGCTTCCCCTTCTCGATGAGATAGGCTTTGACCCCTTCTTCGGTGTGATCAGGTGGGCGCCCGCTCTTGGCCGCCCATTGGACGTAGTGATCCCTACGAATCGTGGTCCTCGACTTCCCAAATGAGAAGGAGGGCACGACGATCCCCTCCAATCCTGCACGCTGGAGCCAAGCGACGCTCTGCTCCATCGTGCCTCCGCTATCTTCGTCCATAACGAAGACGTCGACAGTCGCAATTGACTCTTTGGAACGTCCATCACCGCTGAGTTTGCCTATGGTGAATACGGCCCCCTGCTTCTTGTCCCCGTTCGATACGACTTCCGGTTCGGCCTTGAGTTTAGCCGCGACCGACCCCCACGTTCCCTCAACGTTTCTATAGACGTTGCCTCTCGAATCGCCTGGCTTAGCGAATGAATTCCTCGCGCGGGCGATCGTAATTGGTAGATCATCGATGGAGGGATCGTGCTGCACATTCGGGGCGAGGGTCGCATAGGCCGTCCCTTTGGAGACCTTGAAACGCTCAGCGGCGGATACCACATTGTTAGTCATAGCATTACTCACTCTACTGGACGCACAATCGCCTCGCAGGTTGCCGCCTGCGGGGCGTCACGCGTTCTGGATTATTGATTGCGTACGCGGGCGGCGATGAATGCCAGGATGTCTTCCTCTCGGAAGGCATGATGTTTGGAACTCATCGCGACGTAAGGGATTGCGCCAGTCGCCTTGAGCCGGGCGAGCGTTCGAAGCGAAACGCCGAGGCGAATCGCTGCATCACTAGACGAAATAACGGCGGGCATAAGCCACCTCCTATTGCAGACTCTGGGGGTCTCTGCGTGGGGGCTCGTGCCAAGAGCGGTAGTCTGGCTAAGATCGCGTAAGCCAGCACCAGAGACGTGCCGGGGGCGATGGAATGACCCCAATATATGAATGTTGGTACTCAGTTCAAGGGCAAATGGCTTGAGTTGGCTTTTTTCATCGCGGCGAGCGCAATGAAGTGTAATGCGTCAACCAGGGATCGGCACGTTGATAACATGCAGTGCCATAACGCTTGCCGCATTAACTAATTCAAGCAAACGCAGCCCCTCGGATATTGGCTGCGCATCGCGCGGCGCTGAGCACCGCGTCAGAGCCGAACGACCCAGCGGTTTGCCAAGCGCCTGGTGCACACTGGTAATGAGCGGAACCGGGGCTCCAGGTCGGGCCCACCGAAGGCTCTCGCTGGTGACGTCCATCTGTGTTGCGGGGTGATGCGACGTTGGGAGGCACGATGCACGAACCCAAGAACAGGCCAACACGCACACCAGCCAACACCCGATGCGCGCGACTCGCTGGTCACCCTATTCGGCAGCTAGCCGGATCACTCACGGGACCAACGGAATCCGTACATGTCGTTCGCTGGCCATCCTCGCTGTTCACAACGCTTTCAACGTACTGGCCCCAGAGCTGCCAAGCCTCGCGGCATTGCTTTTCCATACGTGCTGACGCGCTGTAGTGCACTCCATCAACGGACGCATTTCTGTGATGCAGGACGAGATCGCGCACGTCCTGACCAAAGCCCTCGTCTTTAAGGAAGTTGCCGATGGCTCGACGCATGTCGTGGACGCTTAGATCGGAGATGCCTTCGCGCTGACAGATGCGCTTGAGCGCTCGCGTCACCGCGTCGGGCGACACGTAGCCGAACACGAGTTCGTTGTGGCTCGTGGTGTTCAAGGCTTCTGTGAACAGCGCAGACGCCTGGGTGCTTAGGTAGACGCGTTGTTCGCCCCCGTTTTTCATTCGCCCTTCTGTAACCACACGGCCAGCCTTCACCACGTCACCCGAAATGGTCCACGTCGTCAGCCTCGCGTCTAGTTCGGAAACTCTAGCAGCTGCGACCTCTCCTCGTCGCTGCCCAGTGAGGACTATCGCCCGAATGACAAGCTTCATTGCTTGCGATAGGCGAGGCGCTCGATCCAAGGCTTTCCAAATTGAGCGTAGCTCAGCAGAGGATGGAGTCCGGTTTCGAACGCTCTTGATCGTCTGCTGTTTGGGAACGTTTCGAGCTGGGTTCTCGCTCACGTAGCCTTCGGCCTTGCCCCACGCATATAGCCCACCGATGGTCGTCTTCGTCCGCTGGGCTTGAACGATGTGTCCACGTGCTTTAATTCTCTGACAAATGGCCAGAATGTCAGCGCTGTTCACCGCTACTGCGGGCTTAGCCCCGATCACGGCAAAGGCATCCTTCCTTAAGCATGCCAAATACACGCCGCGTGTCCTCTGACTGAGGGTAGGGCTCTCCGAAATGAACTTCAGCGCCAACTCTTCGAACGTCATAGTAGCTCGCAGACTGGCCTTGTCGGCGAAAGGATCTGCCCCACCCACTATCTTGGCTCGTGCTTCCAGGGCTTTCCTGGTCGCGTCCGCCAAGCAAACGGCCGGGAACTCTCCAAGCCTGAGCTTGCGAACTGCACGAGTGTCGTGTGGCGTGTAGAACAAGTAAAAGACGCCACCCCCTGCCGCTTGCGTGATCAGGACAAGACCAGGGTGGCCGATAACGCGGTACTCGACCCTGCGTCCTGCAGCGTCTTTGATCTTCTTTTTGATCGCTTCGGTTGTTGCGGCAACGGTGTTTGCGGCTCGCCTGCCCATGGCCCCTCGCGCACTTGAAGGAGCTGTCACTCTAACGCGCTGTGGCAAATCGGTGGTAAATAATCGTGACCCTTCTTGACCTTTCCCGTCGTCACCGCTAACCGATCGGGCCACGAGAGATGTTTTAATTCATTGACTTGGCTGTCGATTTCTCAAAGCATGATCTCTCTTGAGCCTTCCTGGAAAAATTGTGCGATTAGTCTCATAACCTGAAGGTCGTTGGTTCAAATCCAGCCCCCGCAACCATCGATACCGCCACCCCAGTTCCTGGGGTGTTCTCGACTAGAAGCGCGGCAAGGTTGCCGACAACCCGCAGCTCAACCGGGGCGGGTCGCTCGGTGGGTGTCACCAGGATGTGGTCGATCAAGTCCCGAAGGATCGTGATGGCCTCGAGCGACGCCGCGTCACCCTTGGTGAGCGCCTCGTGGACTTGTGCGACCTTGGCGCGATAGCGCTCGGCGGCCTGGGGATGGAGCGCCACCGGTGAGGCATCCGAGCCGGCGGACAGCTCGGCTTCGATCCGGTCCTGCTCAGCTTCCAGCTCGGCCAGCTGCCGGCCGAGCGTCCTGCGATCCGGATGCCCGTCCATCACCATTTCCATGACGTGCTTCAGCTTGCGCTCGATCACTCCCAGCTCACGCGTCAGCTCGTTACGGCGCTTGCGGTGCTCGTTGGCGAGCTTCTGTCGCTCTTGGGCGTAGGCCTCGACGGCCTCGGCGACGACATCCGGCGCCAAGAGATGCTTGCGCAACGCCGCGAGCACACGCTGCTCGACCTCGGAAGTCTTAATCGTCCGGGTGTTGGTGCACGACCCCGAATTCTGCAGCGTCGAGCAGCGCATGCGCTCGTCCTGCACGACGGTGTAGGTTCCACCGCAGCAGGCGCACTTGAGCAGGCCTGACAGCAGCCGTCTCGGGCGACGGCGGTGATGCAATTGTGGACCGCCGCGGGCAGCCCGACGTGACTGCACACGTTGCCAAGTCTCCTCGTCAATCAGCCGCAGCGCCGGCACCTCTTGTCGCAGCCACTCGCTGTCGGGGTTCTCGCGCGCCACGCGCTTGCCTGTGGCCGGATCCTTCAAGAAGCGCTGTCGGTTGTAGACGATCATCCCGCGATAGAGCTCGTTGTTGAGGATGCCGTTGCGGCGCTTCGGATTGCCGAGCAGCGCCGATGCGTTCCAACGGCCGCCCCGTGGTCCGGGGATGGCCTCGCGGTTCAACTCGGCGACGATCGCGAGTGGGCCTCTGCCCTCGGCGTACGCGGCGAAGATCCTGCGAACGACAGCGGCCTCGTCAGCGTTGATCGTGCGCTGGCCACGATCTTCGCCTCCCTTCACGATGTCATAGCCGTAGCTCTTGCCGCCAGGAATGCGCCCGGCCTTGACTCGGCCGACCTGACCGCGCCGGGTCTTCTGAGCGAGATCCTTGAGGAACAGCGCCGCCATGGTGCCCTTGAGTCCGACATGGATCTCCGACACGGCCCCGTCGGCCAGCGTCTCGATGCGGACGCCATTGAACGTCAGCTTCTCGTACAGCGACGCGATATCGGCTTGGCTGCGGGAGAGCCGATCGAGACTCTCCGTGACGATGATGTCGAACTTCGAGGCGGACGCGTCGACGAGCATCCGCTGCAGCCCAGGTCGATTGATGGTCGAGGCGCCGGAGATCGCCGCGTCCTGATAGACGTCGATGACCGCCAGCCCACGCGTCTCGGCGTACTTGCGGGCGAGGTGAACCTGATCGGCGATGGAGCGCTCGTCCTGAAGGTCGCTCGAGAAGCGAGCGTAAATCACGGCGCGCATGCTGGCCCCCGTTTTCGATGCCGGTCGGCAAGCACTTCAGCGCAATCGATTACTCGTTCATCGCGCTGCCATGGCTTGCCGCTTGTGCGAAATCACGGTGTTCGCCGTCACCTCTCTGCGCCGGACAACCGCGTTCAGCGGCATCATCCTCCCGGGCCGCTTGCCGCGCAAGCGCCACCGCGAGCGCGCGGATCGATCGCATTGCCTGCTCGACGGGAGCAGAAGCTCGCGCCTCGCCCGGCGCGGTTGGCGCTTCGGTACGAGCTTCCAACGGGGCCTGATCTTGCAAGCCGCTGACCATACGAACACCTGAGCCGCCGGGTGGGAACGGGGCGTCGCCGATTCCGGCGCTGCGCAGGTCTGATTCTGATGGAGCGGCAAATGTTGTGGAACGAGGTATCGCGGTGAATGGCGTGTAGGTGGCTGCAGTCCGCAGCAGCCGAGATCGCGACTGGCTACGATGCTGGTGTCAGCAGCTCGGCGGCCCTGACCTTCAGCGCCTTGGCCAGAGCCTCGAGGACGTCGACGCTCGCGGCGTTCTCCTCGCGCTCGATCATGCCGACATAGTTGCGGTTGACGCCGGCAAGATCGGCGAGCTCCTCCTGGGTCAGCCCGCGGTCCTGCCGGAGCCGCCTCAGGTTTTGGGCCAGGATGCGCCGGAGTGTCATGGGCTGGAGGGCAGCCCATCGCCAATCGCGGCTCCACCCAGTATACTAGGTATTCCGCAACGGTCGCTGGTCTTTCACTTGACAGAGCAATCAAGAGCATTGTCCGTCCAGCTTGCCTTCGCGTGGGACCGCGACGGGGACGCCTATGTGGTATCTCTGACCGAGCCTCAGCTAGCCGGCGCGCTGGTCGCCCTGCGGCTACCAGCCAAAGTCGTGGAGCCGATCGTTCTTACCGCTGTCGGCGTGCAATTGGAGCTTCGCGCGGGCGGCCGGATCGTGGCATACAGCGATCGGGCGGAGGCAACCGATATCGTTGCACGTTCGCTGAACGAGCTGATGGCCGAGGCGCTGGAGGTGCTCTCGCCGACCGATGATTTCGACGAGCTCGCTGAGCTTCAGGCGAGGTTGGAGTGCATTCTGTCAACTGTGATCGAGGCGCGCGCACGCCTCGATCAAGCGCCAAGCGATGACTGATGGTGCGGTCGTTGCCCCGGGCTCGCCGCTGACTGCGGGCCGTGACGTGTGGCAGACATGGAATTCCGCTTGGGTCTTCATCCTTGGGACAGCCGCGGCGACTAACTTGGCTAAAGCTGCATACCACTAGACCCCATGTTCGCCGCTGAGGGCTGGTAGCCCGCCCCGCGGCATCGCACCTGAGCGTCTGCTCAGTGCCGCGCTGGTGCAGATCCTGTTCTCGATCCGCTCCGAGACGCAGCTGATGCAGCAGATGCGGTACAACCTGCTGTTCCGCTGGTTCGTCGGGCTGTCGATCGACGAGCCGGTCTGGGTGCCGACGGTGTTCACGAAGAACCGCGACCGGCTGCTCAATGCCGATATCGCCAGGAAGCTGATGGGCCCGATCCTGGCGCACGAAAGGATAGCGCCGCTGCTGTCGGACGACCATTTCTCCGTCGACGGTGCGCTCATCGAGGCATGGGCCTCGTTCAAGAGCTTCAAGCCGAAAGCCGCGAGCAGTGGCGCCGAGCCTCCCGACGACGGTCCGCCGCCTCCCGATGCAGGAAACGCAAGCGGGACCGGCACAACCGAGACAGCGGCAAAGACGAGCACGGCAGACGGAGCGAGCAGGATGACGACGGCCGACACGGCAGCGACGAACGAGATCGGCAGGAACGTCGAGCGCGACTGGCGCGGGCAGACGTGGTCGAACGCGACGCACGCCTCCGTCACCGATCCCGACGCCCGCGTCTGCCGCAAGGCCAAGGGCAAGCCGGCCCAGCTCTGCTACATGGGACACGCGCTCACCGAGAACCGCAACGGCTTCGTCGTCGAAGCCACGCTCACCCTTGCAGACGGCACCGCCGAGCGCCGCGCCGCGATCGACATGCTCGATACGCTCGATCCCGGTTCCACCCGCCGCATCACGCTCGGCGCCGACAAGGGCTACGACGCGGCGGAGTTCGTCGAACAGTTGCGCACGATGTGCGTAACGCCGCACATCGCGGCGAAGGCGAAAGCCTCGGCCATCGACGGCCACACCACGCGGCACGCCGGCTACGCGGTGAGCCAAAGGAAACGCAAGCTTGTCGAGGAGCCGTTCGGCTGGGGCAAGACGGTCGGGCCGATCCGGAAAACCATGCTGCGCGGCCTGAAGCGCGTCTGCGCCCAGTTCACGCTGACCATGGCCGCCTACAACCTCGCCTGGCTGCCGAGACTGCTGGCCGCCTGACATGCGCCGAGGCGGCACCACCCCCGATCCCGAGCCTTCACCACCACCCCGCGAGAGGATAGGTTCTACCCGTCAGCCTTTTTCAGGGACCTGGGTCTAGGTAGGTTCCAGGTTCCATCGCTCAACTTGCGCTGTTGCTCGAAGGCCACGGAGTTTCAGTGATACACACTTGCCCCCGCCTAAACTTGACGAGCGGAGCAATCAACAATATCTTTACAAATAGAGTAAGCAATTAGAACTATTCAAAAGTTCTCGTTAGGAGGGTGCGATGAGGATCTACGGTGTGGTGTCGTGGACTGCGGCTATCTGCGTGTTCGCTATCGCACTTCCTGCTCAGGCAGGGCAGGACGCCAACTTCGTCCTTTATAACCACTACATGGAAGAAAAAGGCGAGACGGAAATATCCATCTACTCCGACTATGGCCGCGTCGGCAAGGGAGAGCCCAATTATACCGCTCAATTGCTGGAAATCGAATACGGCGTCACGAGTCTGTGGACATCGTCCGTCTATTTCGAGTTCGCCAAGACCTTCGGCGACGGCGAGAAGTATGATTTTGCAAGCTTTCGCTGGGAGAATCGCTACAAGTTATTCAAAAATGAAACTTTTCTCAATCCAGTGCTCTACGGCGAGCTTGAGATCAAAAAACCCAATTCGAGATTTCTCCGTTCGGTCGTGGGTCGCACCGACGGCGGTGAGGAAGGAGAGGGGGAGATCGAGCACGAGATCGAGACCAAGCTCATCCTCAGCCACGACTTCTCCAGCAACTTCAATGTCGCGTTCAACACGATCCAGGAGCTCAAGCTCGACAACGGCGTTTGGTCGTTCGGATATGTCGGCGGTGTGAACTACGTCGTCTACCGGGCCTTTGACTCTGCGTCGGTCGCCGACCTGGGCGGGTTCGGTCTGAACAAGCTTACTGTCGGCCTCGAGATGTACGGAGGCCTCGGCGACTCCGTGAAGGGCCTGACGCTGTCGGCAGGCAAGACCGAGCAGTACCTCGGTGTCAACTTGCGCGCCGACCTGAAGAACGACTTTCACGTCGGCGTCGGCGGCGCTTTCGGTGTCACCGAGCACAGTCAGGACGCTATCATCCGCGTCAAGGCAGGCTATGAGTTCGAGTGAACAGGAGAGATCAATGGTATCGAAGATCGGGATCGCTTGCGTCACCGCGGGGCTCTTGACGCTGAGCACCGCGGCCTGGAGCAAGGAATTCTGCAACGTGCCGAAATCCCAATGGCGATCCCAGTCGGCACTGGTGAAAATGCTCGAAGGCCAGGGCTGGAAGATCCGCAACTTGAAGATCGATAGCGGTTGCTATGAGGTGTACGGCACCGACGGGAATGGCAAATCGAGAGAGACGCATTTCAACCCCGCCACCTTCCAGGCCGTCGCCGAAAAACACCAGGATTAGGGTCTGGGACAGGTTCGTCCGCTTTTCGCACTGGAGCGTGGCGGCGGCGTTTGCGGTCGCCTATTTCACAGGCGATGGCTGGCGAAACGCCCATTTGGCGGCCGGATATGCCGCCACGGCCATGATGGCTGCGCGCGTGGCGTGGGGTTTCATCGGTCCGCACTACGCGCGCTTCGCCCAGTTCGTGAAACCGTCGGCCGTGATGTATGCGTACCTCGTCGACGTGCTGCATCGAAGGGAGACGCGGTTCGTCGGGCACAATCCGGCGGGTGGAGCCATGATCATGGCTCTCTTGTTTCTCGTGCTGATGACGGGTGCAAGCGGGGTTCTTCTCGAGACCGAATGGTTCTGGGGCTCGGAGACGTTGGATATCCTTCATGGCGGGCTCGCCGGCATAACGGCGCTCTTTGTCGTCATGCATGTGGTCGGGGTCGTCGTTACGAGTCTGCGCACCCGCGAGAACTTGGCTTGGTGCATGCTGACGGGCTTCAAGCGTTCGGAGGGAGACCAGAGCTGACGATCTGTGGCGCGCGTGGCGCTACCGGCGCAGCACCAGGAGGCCACCGACCGCGAGAATGCCCTGCGGCCCCACGATGTCCCACAAAGCGCCCGCCATCACGCTCGCCGCGAGAAGGGCGCCCTGATCTCGTCGAGCAATTGCCCCGCCGGTACTTCAGCGCCTTGGCGATCTTCTCGAGAATGATCACCGTCGGGTTGCGGACGCCGCGCTCTATCCCACTAATGTAGGTCCGGATGCCGGCAGCAGGCGTCGGCACAGCCCTTCTGCGAGAAGCCTTGTTCCACTCGCATTCTCTTGATGTTCAACGCTAGCCGGCGGCGCGCAACAGAATGGCCAAGCTCTCAGCATCGCGGCGGTTGGTGTTGATCCCGTCGCCCGGCCTCGTCGGAATGAGGAACGGCGCATCGACGATGCACGCGCACCCGAGGCTTGTGATCAGGCGCTGCAATCCGTAGACGGTCGGGCTCTCAGCAGATCGTCAGCTTGCCGTGCCTGGCCGCCGGCCGGGCGATCCATTTGCGCGTCGCCGCCTCGCCCGTGTCGAACGCGCCGAGGTAACACACCTCGCCATCGCGACCCGCCTCGGCGATGGCCACCGCATTCGAGTTCTTCGAGGCATCGATGCCGATGAAAACTTTGCTATGATGTCCCACGATTCGCCCTCCCTCCGTGAAGCTCTCTACCCGACCGATCCGGGTAACCCTCGACAGTTGCATCGTGGGTGAGTCGCCTCATACGAAGCAGAACGTACGGTCTAGGTACGGTATGTGTTACCCTTGAATTGGCTAGGCCTCGGGCGTGGGGACGATATGCAGACATCCAAGACGTTCGTGGCGGCAATTCTGGCTTTGAGTTTGCATGCGGTCTTCACGCCCGCCCGCGCCGAGGAAAAAGACACGCGGCCCGCTGCCGGCGTGCAGGACAACTCCTTTCTGATTGAGGAAGCGTACAATCAGGAGGCCGGCGTCGTTCAGCATATCAACGGGTTGCGACGTCTGAACAAGAGCTGGTTCTATACCTTCACCCAGGAGTGGCCGGTCGGCTCGCAGCTGCACCAGTTCTCCTATACTGTCCCCTACACATGGCTGAGGACCGATGTCGGCCGCGAGCAGGGCTTCGGCGATGTTCAGCTCAACTACCGCTACCAGCTGTCGATGGAAACGGCGACCCGCCCCGCCATCGCGCCGCGCGCCAGCCTGATCTTTCCGAGCGGGAACGACGACAAAGGGCTTGGCGCGGGCTCCTACGGAGCCCAATTCGCGATCCCCGTGAGCAAGATCGTGACCGACCGCATTACCCTCCATGCCAACGCCGGCCTCACGCACTACTTCGACGTACATGGGCAGGCTCCGACGAGCTACTATCTTGGTGCCAGCGCCATCTACGCCATCGACCGGAACCTCAACCTGATGCTCGAGACGCTGCACGAGTGGAACGAGAGCGTCAACGACCAGGCGGCGATCGAGCGGACCCGCGCGTTCACCCTTTCGCCGGGTGCCCGGTACGCGCTGAACTTCGACGGTGGCACCCAGGTCGTCGTGGGCGCGGCTGCTCCCATCCAGTTCGCCCAGGACGGCAAGCGCGACTACGGCGCCTTCGTGTATCTCTCGATTGAGCACAACTTCCTTGCTGCCACGAAGTAGCCAACTTTGGCAGACTTGCTGATCGACTAGCTAGACAGCGCGGGACGTCGGTATTGATTGGCTTGGCGAACCGCGGTACCTAGCCAGCTGGGAGCAGAGGCGGAGAGACGGATGACGGGACTGCTGCACAAGCTTGCGGGAGCGAAGGGTACGTTGCGTGCCCTCGTCGTGCTGCTTGTGGTCTCGCTCGTCTCGGCGCTCTCGACCGACCTGCGTCATCACGCTGCGCACGCAGGTCAGGCGCATCAGCCTCAGGCCCTTGTCCAGGTGAGCGCCGGATCTGATGACGTGTCGGTCGTGAACGCAGCATCGGCGTTGTCGGGCTTTTCGATAATCGAGAGCCATCATGCGGCCCTTTCCGGAGACGTCACCTCAGGCTGTGACCACTGCGCCGGAACCTGCTGCCTCACGCTGTTGCTCGCCGATGGCGCTGTGCTGCCTTCCGTTGTTCCGCGGTCAGGGCCTGTCACCGCGCCGCTCCCGGCCGTTGTGACGGGCTTGGAGCGCTCCCTGCATCGCCCTCCGATTTTGTCCCTCTGAAACAGCATCGGCGCCGCTACTGCGGCCGAAGTGATTCTGTGCAGAGGACCATCCCATGCTCTCGACTGCTCTGGCCCGGCTGGCGGCCATGTTTGCCTTTGGCCTCATTGTCATTGTCGCGACGGCCCATGCCGGTTCCGGCCAAGATCATGACCACGGTACTGGAGCCCGCGCTCCCAAGGTCGCGGCTACGAGCCCCCGCATAACGGCTGGCTCCGAAACCTTCGATCTCGTCGGCGTTCTGCGTGAGGGGCGCCTGATCATCCAGCTCACCAGCAAGACCACTGGGGCCGCGGTCAACGACGCGCGGATCGAGCTGGCCGTCGACGGGGATACGGCGGTCGCGGAGCCGCAGCCGGACGGGACTTACGCATTGAAGACGCCGGCTCTCGCAAAGCCGGGGGTCCACGAGATCATCGCCACCATTACTGCAGGCGGTATTTCGGACTTGCTCGTCGGCACCCTTGGCGCGACGCCGCACGACCACCCAGCCGCATTCGACCATGATCATGCGGACCATCATCGGGAAATGGGCGGCAACGCGACCGACCGCGCTCTCGGTTTTGTTCGCAATCCGCTCGTCGCTGCGGGCTTGGGACTTGCCCTCGGCATGTTCGGTGCCGGGCTAACTATGCGCTGGCACACCTCCTCGTCACGTTTCGCCAAACCGTTCCTGGGAGCCGCTGTCGTGGTGGCTGCGGCACTTCTCACTGCCGGTATGGTTCAGGCGCCACCTCTGGGGAATTTCAGCCAGGCTGCGGAGGGCAAGCGCGCCGGAGAGCCCGGCGGCAACCACGGCCACGCGCATGGGGAAGAAAAGGCCGAGGGGACGGTCGACATGCGCCCGGAAGGGATCGCCGCCGCGCAGATCTCTGTTGCGAAAGCGCTCCCGGGCCCCTTGGTGCGGAAGCTGACGGTGCCGGGCGTCATCGTACCGGATTCCAGCAAGCTGGCTCGCATCCCCGCCCAGGTCGTCGGCACCGTAGCCGAGATGCGCAAAGGCATCGGTGATCAGGTTGCGCGCGGCGAGGTGATCGCCGTCATCAGCAGCCGCGAGGTCGCCGATGCCAAGAGCGAATTCCTGGCTGCTGTCGTCAACCTGGATCTTCAGAAGACGCTGTTCGAGCGCTCACAGGCGCTTTGGGAAAAGCGTGTGACGCCGGAGCAGCAATATCTGCAGGTCAAGGCGACGTTCACGCAGGCCGAGCTTCGGCTGGACCTTGCCCGCCAGAAGCTGTCCTCGCTCGGGCTGGATGCGAAGACCGTGGCCCGTGAGGCGAGAGAGGATGCTGCATCCCAAGGTCCATCACGTCTGCGGACCTACGAGGTTCGCGCGCCACTCGCGGGCCGGGTCGTCGAGCGCAAGGTCGATGTCGGCGCGCCGGTCGGCAAGGAAGGAGACGCGTCGGAACTCTATAGCATCGCCGATCTGACGACCGTCTGGGTCGAGCTTGCCGTTCCCCTCGGCGATCTCGACGCCGTCAAGGAGCGTCTGCGGGTTACGATCCGGCACGACCAGCGCGTGAGCGAGGGCGGAATCGTATTCGTGAGCCCGGTCGTCAATGCGGAAACGCGATCGGCCCGCGTGGTCGCGGTCGTCGATAACCGCGATCTCAATTGGCGACCCGGTACCTTCATATCCGCCCAGGTTGCATCCGACGTACAGGAGGTTGCCGTTCGCGTCCCCCGCACGGCATTGCAGACCATCGAAGGAAAGCAGGTGGTGTTCGTACGCACGGCCGAGGGCTTCGAGAAGCGCGAAGTGAGCATCGGCAAGAGCGATGATGACGCGCTCGAGATCGTCGGCGGCCTGGCTGCCGGAGAGACGATCGCGGTCAGCAACACGTTCCTGCTGAAAGCAGATCTTGGCAAGGCCGAGGCCGAGCATTCGCATTGACCGGAGCGACCGCACCATGATCAGCCGCATCCTCTCGTTCTCAGTTCATCAGCGCTGGCTCGTCGTTTTGTTGAGCCTTGCGGCGGCAGCCTACGGCCTGCGCTCGCTGTCGCAGCTGCCCATCGACGCCGTGCCCGACATCACGAACAATCAGGTGCAGATCAATACCGTGGCACCGGCCCTCTCCCCGGTCGATGTCGAGAAGCAGGTCACCTATACGATCGAGACGGCGCTCGCGGGAATTGCGGGACTTGAATACACGCGCTCGATGTCTCGCAACGGCTTCTCGCAAGTGACAGCCGTTTTCAGCGAGACGACCGACATCTACTTCGCCCGCCAGCAGGTTGTCGAGCGGTTGAGCGAGGCGAAAAATATCCTTCCTCCGGGAGCCGACGCCCGCCTCGGCCCCATCTCGACCGGCCTCGGCGAGATCTACATGTGGTCGGTGCACTATATGAAGGGCATCCGCACCACAAGCACCGGCAAGCCCGGTTGGCAGGCGGATGGCAGCTACCTGACACCGGAGGGCCAGCGGCTCATCACCGACGTCGAGCGCGGCGCCTACCTGCGCACAGTGCAGGATTGGATCATTCGGCCCCAGATCAAGACCGTCAAGGGCGTCGCCGGCGTCGACAGCATAGGCGGCTTCGAAAAGCAGTACCAAGTCCAACCGGACCCGACCAAGCTGCTGTCCCTCGGGCTTTCGTTCGCCGACATCGCGGAGGCACTGGAACGCAGCAACGCCAATCGCGGCGCCGGCTATCTCGAGCGCAACGGCGAGGGTCTCGTGGTGCGGTCGAGCGGCCGGCTCGAGACCTTGGAGGACATCGCCAGCGTCGTCGTTACCTCGCGCGGAGGCGTTCCAGTCAGGGTTCGTGATGTCGCCCAAGTGCGGATCGACAAGGAGCTGAGAACAGGCAGCGCGAGCCAGGATGGTCAAGAGGTCGTCATCGGTACGGCGCTCATGCTGATCGGCGGCAACAGCCGCACGGTGGCCGCCGACGTCGATGCCAAACTGAAGGCCGTCGCCAAATCCCTGCCTCCGGGCATCGAGGTTCAGCCGGTGCTCAATCGGACGTTGCTCGTCGACGCGACGATCGCAACGGTGTCGAAGAATCTGGCGGAAGGCGCGTTGCTGGTCGTCGCAGTGCTGTTCCTGCTGCTCGGCAATTTCCGCGCGGCTCTCATAACGGCGCTCGTCATCCCGCTCGCCATGCTGCTCACCATGACCGGAATGGTTCAGACCAGAATCAGCGCCAACCTCATGAGCCTTGGAGCGCTCGATTTCGGCTTGATCGTCGACGGCGCCGTGATCATCGCGGAAAACTGCCTTCGTCACTTGGCCGAGCGGCAGCATGCGCTCGGGCGCCAACTCCACCTCGGCGAGCGCCTCAGCACGATCGAGGAATCGGCCGAGGAGATGATCAAGCCGTCCGTTTTCGGGCAGGCTATCATCATTCTCGTCTACGTTCCGCTGCTGACCTTCACCGGTGTCGAAGGCAAGATGTTCGAGCCGATGGCGCTCACCGTCATCATCGCGTTGCTCGCCGCCTTCGTTCTGTCACTCACCTTCGTGCCCGCACTGATCGCCATCGCGATCACGGGATCCGTCAGTGAGAAAGAAAGCATCCTTATTCGCGCGACCAAGAGCGTTTATCGGCCGCTCATCATACGAGCCCTCCGACAGCCATCCGCGATCGGGCTCGGCGCGCTCGTCTTGCTCGTTGCATCGGGACTGCTGTCCACGCGCCTCGGCCAGGAGTTCATCCCGACGCTCGACGAGAAGAACATCGCCATGCACGCGCTGCGCATTCCAAGCACGTCTCTGTCGCAATCGCAGGAGATGCAGCTCGGCGTCGAGAACGCCATCAGCAGGTTTCCGCAAGTCGCCTTTGCGTTCTCCAAAACCGGCACGGCCGAGGTGGCAACCGATCCAATGCCGCCGAACGTCTCCGACACCTTCGTCATTCTGAAGCCGCAGGCAGAGTGGCCCGATCCGGGGCTGCCCAAGGAGGCCTTGATCGATCGGATCAAGGAGGCTGTGGAAGCGTTGCCCGGTAACAATTACGAGTTCACGCAGCCGATCCAGATGCGGTTCAACGAGCTGCTGGCGGGTGTCCGCGGCGACCTCGCGGTCAAGGTTTTCGGCGAGGATTTCGAGGTGATGCTGCGATCGGCGAACAAGATCGCGGGCATTCTTCGCGGCATCGACGGCGCGCAAGATGTACGGGTCGAGCAGGCCGATGGCTTGCCGTTCCTGGAGATCAAGGTCGATCGCGGCGAACTGGCCCGACTCGGCATCAGTTTGTCGACGGTGCAGGACGTCATCGGCGCCGCCATCGGCGGCCGAGATGCGGGCGTCGTATTCGAGGGCGACCGACGCTATCCGATCATCGTTCGACTGCCGAGCGCCGTGCGCGACAGCATCGAGGCCCTGAAGGATATCCCGGTCCCGTTGCCGCCATCCGTCCAGGGCGGCAAAGGCGCGGTTCTGCTGAAACAGGTGGCTGCGTTCCGGTTCGCCGAAGGGCCCAACCAGATCAGCCGCGAGAACGGCAAGCGCCGGGTGGTCGTGACGGCCAACGTCCGTGGCCGGGACATCGCTTCCGTTGTGGCAGATGCGCAAGCCAAGGTGGCCGAGCAGGTGCACGTGCCAGCAGGCTACTGGATTACCTGGGGTGGCCAATTCGAGAACCTCGCTGCGGCACGCCAGCGCCTGATGATGGTCGTCCCGGCCTGCTTCTTTCTCATCTTCATGCTGCTCTACTCGGCGCTCGGCTCGCCGCGTGACGCCCTCCTCGTCTTCACCGCGGTGCCGCTCGCCCTTACGGGTGGCATCGCCGCGCTGTGGCTGAGAGACATGCCGTTCTCCGTCTCCGCCGCGGTCGGTTTCATCGCTCTTTCGGGCGTGGCCGTCCTCAACGGACTCGTCATGCTCACCTACATCAAGCAGCTGGCGGATGACGGCATGCCGCTGCGTCAAGCCATCATCGAGGGAGCTTTGACGAGGCTGCGGCCGGTCGCGATGACTGCCCTCGTCGCGGCGCTCGGCTTCGTGCCGATGGCTGTCGCGACCGGTACAGGCGCTGAGGTGCAAAAGCCGTTGGCGACGGTCGTCATTGGCGGCCTCATCAGCGCGACCCTGCTGACACTGATCGTACTGCCGGCTCTCTACGCGCGCTTCGCAAAGAGAAGCGCTGCAGTCTCTATCGTGCACCAGCATCAAGCGGCCCCGGCCGAGTAGATCCCAGACTGAGACGGCGAGAGCACCCGCTCTGCACGGCCTTTGGGAAGCGCAAATCAACCGAGGAAGAACGACAATGAGCAAGATGACGGTTTCATGCATAACCGCAGTACTGATGATGCTCGCGGCATCGCCTTTGGCCGCCGAAGGTGATCATTCGGCCGCAGCAACGCACGGCGGACAATACGCGGAGGTCGAAGGTCATCACGGCGTCGAGCTGGTAGCGACCGCCGATGCCCTCACGTTCCACCTCACCGACGACCATAAGCCGATGGATCTCACGGGCGCCCAGTTCAAGGCGGTCGTGCAAACGGGCAATGCCACGAACATGGTCGAGCTTGCGATCGACGGCAGTGCGCTCAAGGGAGCACTCAAGGCGCCGCTTCCGTCGGGCGCCAAGATCGTCCTGACGGGCAAGGACCGTCACGGCCACGCCCTGCAGGCCCGGTTTGTAAAGCAGTAGGGAGGTTGTGAGGAGGTGTGGATGGCAGCGGTCGGCAACCGCCAGCCCATGGAATAGGAGGATCGACATGAAGCGGGTGGGTTTCGTGTTTCCGTCCCTGGCAATGAGCTTTTTGCTGCCAGGCATTGTTCACGGTGCATCGCTGACGGAACGGTGCAAGAGCGATAGCCCCGGCGAGAGCATCTTCGCGTGTACCGCTCTGTTGGAGGATCCTTTTGCCGGCTCCGGAAAGCGAGTTGACGCCCATCATCATCGCGCTCATGCCTATATGGCACAATATGCCTATGATCTCGCAATCGCCGATCTCACCGAGATGATTCGGCATTCCCCGTCCGCCCTGCACGGGCTCCAGGATCGCCTTGCAGCTTATGAAAAATCCGGCCGCCTGGAACTCGCCCTCGCAGACGCGAATCGAGTCATCACGCTCGATCCCGGTGGGGCGACGCACCGTTACGACAGGGGAAATATCTTTATTAAGCTCGGGAAGCTTAAAGAGGCGGTTTCGGATTACGCTGAGGCCATTAGATTGGATCCGACGCTTGGGCTTGCCTACATGAACCGCGCCATTGCTTACAGTCGTCAAAGGCAACTGCAAGTGGCCCTTGCGGACGCAAACACGGCCGTTCAATTGATGCCAGAAGAGAGCGATGCCTATTACAACCGGGGTATCATTTTTGCGCTATCAAAGCGGCATGATCTGGCGGCGCAGGACTTCTCCGAAGTCATTCGTCTAAAGCCCTCAGAATCCAATGCATACACCTATCGCGCCTTCGCGCTTCTCGGATTAGGTCAAAGAGAGGCAGCGCGCAGCGACGCCCGCAAGGCACTGGAACTCAATCCGGCCGATCAGCAGGCACGGCGTTTGGTGAATGGAGCGCAATGATCGAGGAAACCTTCCATCAACTGGAGGCACACATGCTGAGAAAGCTCGGCTACACGCTGATGATGTTTGCGACGCTGCTTTCAGCGCCGACTGCAGTTCTCGCTCATGCGCATGGAAACATTTTGGAGGAAGGCCACTATCGAGCACGCTCCAATGCCACGCGTCGTTCCTGGGTGTGCAACGCGTACGGCCGGGAGAGCATGCGTGGCACGTGGCAGACGGTCACAGGCGCCCGCATGCCCACGGAAAAGGCAGCGAAACTATCCGCCCAGAAAGAATGCTCATCTCGCAGGACGGGCTGTCAGCCGAGCGGCTGCTGGCCGGATTGAGCGCGATTGCAGGGAAAACAATGATGGACAGGATGATGGACGGTATGGGCTGGGGCATGGGGCTTGGGAGCTTGGTGGCCGTCGTGCTCGTAGCCCTCGTCATCGCCGCCCTGGTCAAGTATGTGTTCTTCCGATGACGGGGGAAGATGAAGGGCGTGCACCCGCCGCACCCGGGAGCGTCGTTGACGGGCTCCGCGGTCTCCATGAATTTCGCCGGGCATCTTCTCTGGGACATCTGTCGCTCTGCACGACCTGGCGGTCCGGCACCCCGGGCGAGCTGGCGTTCGCGGTCCTCCACTGCACCGGAGGGGACGTGCTGATTGCGCTGAGTTGCCTCCTCGGCGCGCTGCTCGTGACCGGCAGCCCAGGCTGGCCGCGCGGGAGCTTCGGCCGCGTCGCAGCCATCGCGCTCGCCGTCGGCGTACATGGCCTTCAGCGAATGGCTCAATTCCGAGGTGCGCAAGAGGTGGATCTATTACGAGCGGTTGCCGCGTGATTGCCTTTTCCTCAGTGAAGCCGTTGCTCGGCACCGCTGAGGCGGCAGTCGTTCGATTCGATCTGCAGTGTCACGTGGCGGATCTTGAAACGGTCGCCCAACATGGTTGCCGAGTTGGCTAGCACCTGCTCCGCGCAAGCTGCGCGAGACCGGACGAGATGCGCGGAAAGTGACGGGCTCTCGCTGGTCAGAGCCCACACATGCAGATCATGGATATCTTCAACTCCTGGCAACGACCTCAACGCAGATGCCACGGCCTCGATGTCAACAGACTCGGGCACACCCTCGAGTAGGATATTGAGGGTCTTCTGCAACAGCTCCCAGGTGCGCGGCAGGACCCAGAGGCCGATGCCAATTGCCACGACCGCATCGACCCATGTCCACCCGGTGAGCCAGATGATCGCGGCCGCTGCGATAACGCCAATGGAGCCGAGCAGGTCGCTCCAGACCTCCAGGTAGGCTGCCCGCATGTTGAGGCTGGATCCCCCGCCGGCACTCAAGAGGCGCGTGGCAACGAGATTGATCACAAGACCGAGTGCAGCAACAGCGAGCATCGCCACGGACTGGATCTCAGGTGGTGCAAAGATCCGCCTGTAACCCTCCCAAAGGATATACGCGCCGACCGCGAACAACAGCAGGGCATTGAACGCGGCTGCCAGTATCTCGAAGCGCTGATAGCCGAAAGTGCGCCGGCTGTCGGGAGGCAGCTGCCCGATTTTGATAGCGGCAAGGGCGATGGAGAGACCAACGGCATCGGTCAGCATGTGGGCTGCATCCGAGATCAACGCCAGGCTGCCGGTGAGAATGCCACCCGCCACCTCGGCGATTAGGAAGGTTCCCGTCAACAGAAGAGCAAGCCACAGCATCCGCGTGTGGGTTGCTCGCGCGCTTACCAAATGACTGTGGTCGCCCGACATGGTGTATGCCCTTGCGATCATGCCTCGCTCACTCGGTGCCCTCTCGGTCGTTGTGACGGTGCCCACGCTTCAACCGCTGCCACGACGGAAGGTCGTGGGCAAGCAGCAATCCGACCACGATCAGAGCAGTGAGCATGGCCAGGACATACATGCCGAAGCCCATGGCGAGGCCGACGGAGGCCGTTGCCCAGATCGTGCCAGCGGTGGTGAGGCCGCGGGACACCGCTGTCGTGGCGCAGGATGGCACCGGCACCGAGGAAGCCGACGCCGCTGACGACTTGGGCGGCAATCCGTGCGGGGTCGCCGTTTGCGATATGCTGCGAGATGAGAGCGAAGACGCAGGCGCCCAAAGCCACTGAGGCATAGGTACGAATGCCGGCATCGCTGGCGTGTGTCTCACGCTCCCAGCCGATCAGACCACCCAACAGCGCCGCGGCGACGGCGCGCGCGACGAACAGGAACTCCAATTGCCAGTCCATATCAATCAACCTCGCTCACACTTGTTCCTCGATGCCCCCAAGATCACACCTGCTTGCAGAGGGCGAACCACCGCTTAAATGAACCAACGCAACGAAAGCGTGCCCGAGGTGTGCTGGTATGCGTGACTATCGGTTCATATTGGCCTTTGGGCTGCTGCTCGCCTTTTCAGTCGGCATTGCCGTGGTGGCTGCCCATCTGCCGATTCATGTGGCCACGGCCGACTTTCGCCACTGGGTTCCGCTCTTGCGCTGACAGCGAGCCAGCGGTGAGGGAGGTCATTGTCGAAGCAGCCGCAGGCCATTGAGCACGACCAGCAGGCTCGTGCCCATGTCGGCGAACACGGCCATCCACATGGTGGCGACGCCCAGCAAGGCAAGGACCAGGAACACGGCCTTGATGCCGAGCGATAGCGCGATGTTCTGGACCAGCACGCGATAGGTGGCGCGCGACAGGCGCACGAAGCGGGCGACCTTGCGCAGGTCATCGTCCATCAGCGCAACGTCCGCCGTCTCGATGGCGATGTCGGTGCCGGCCGCCCCCATGGCGAAGCCAATATCGGCGCGGGCCAGTGCGGGGGCGTCATTGATGCCGTCGCCGGCCATGCCGACCTTGCCGCCATTGCGGGCCAGGGCAGCGATCCGCTCGGCCTTGGCCTCGGGCAGCAGGTTGCCATGGGCCTCGTCGATGCCGACCGCAGCGGCAATCGCCTCGGCGGTGTGGGTATTGTCTCCCGTAAGCATCAGCGTCTTGACGCCGAGCGAGTGCAACTCGGCGATCGCTGTGCGGCTCGTCTCTCGCACCGTGTCGGCGACGGCAAAGAGCGCGAGCACTATCTGGCCATCCGTCAACATCAGTGTCGTCTTACCCTGGCGCTCGAGCGCCGTGAGGCGGGCCTCGAGCTCGGGGGAGCAGACCCCCAGCTCTTCGATCAGCCGGTGATTGCCCAATCGATACAGCACGCCTGCGATCGTCCCCTGCACGCCGCGGCCGGGAAGGGCCGCGAAGTCGGAGACCTCGTCGCGGGCCACGCCGGCCTGCTCGCCCGCCAGCGCCACGGCCCGCGAGACCGGGTGGTCGGAGCGGGCGGCAAGGCTGACTGCGAGCCGCCGAACCTGTGCCTTGCTCAGAGACCCCAGCATTTCGAGTTCAGTCTCGACGGGCCTGCCATGTGTGATGGTGCCGGTCTTGTCGAAAGCGAGCCAAGCGAGCTTGCGGCCCTGCTCGAGATAGGTACCGCCCTTGACCAGGATGCCGTGGCGGGCGGCGGCGGCGAGCCCGCTGACAATGGTCACCGGCGTGGAGATCACGAGGGCGCATGGGCAGGCGATGACCAGCAGCACGAGCGCCCGATAGATCGAGTCGTACCAGGGCGCGCCGAAGAGCAGCGGCGGGCCGAGGGCGACGGCGAGCGCCAGTGCGAAAACGGCGGGCGTGTAGATGCGGGCGAACTCGTCGACGAAGCGCTGGGTCGGCGCGCGCGACGCCTGCGCCTCCTCGACGGCGTGCATGATGCGCGCCAGCGTGGTGTCGGCGGCGACGGCCGTAGTCCGATAGTCGAGCGAGCCCGACTGGTTGATGGTGCCGGCGAACACGCGATCGCCCTCGGCCTTGTCCACGGGCAGGCTCTCGCCGGTGATGGGGGCTTCGTTGACGGCCGAGCGGCCGGCCAGCACCACGCCGTCGAGGGCGATGCGCTCGCCCGGCTTGACGCGCACGTGGCTCCCGACCGCGACCGACTTCGCCGCGACCTCGATCCAGCGGCCATCGGGCTGCTGCACCGCCGCCCGTTCGGGAGCGAGTTGCATGAGGCCGCGGATGGCATTGCGCGCCCGATCGAGCGATCGCGCCTCGATCAGCTCGGCGATGGTGAACAGGACCATGACCATGGCCGCCTCGGGCCATTCGCCGATGAGCATGGCGCCGGTCACGGCAATGCTCATCAGCGCGTTGATGTTGAGGGTGCCATGCCGCAGCGCGATCCAGCCCTTGCGGTAGGTGCCAAGCCCGCACGCGGCGATCGCCAGCGCCGCCAAAACCGCCACCAGGAAGGCCGGCGCATCGAGCCAGTGCGCCACCTCGGCGGCGGCGGCGCTCAGCGCCGACAGTGAGAGTGTCCACAACGCCGTGGCCGATTGACGCGGTGGGCTCTCCGATGCCGCGCTGCCGATATCGGTCAGAGGCTCCAGGGTCATGCCAAGCTCCCGAATCGCGGCTTCAATCCGCGGTTGGGCGCCCGCGCTGTGCACCACGGTCAGCTCGCGCTGCACCAGATTGAAGTCGAGCGCCTGCACCTCGACCATGCCGCTGAGCCTCTTGCGGATCAGGGCTTCCTCGGTCGGACAGTCCATCTGGGCGATGCGATAGCGGCTGCCCAGTGTGTCGGCCCGAACGGCGCTGCCGGCGTCCGGCTCCCCCGCCCCGTTCCCGCAGCTGCATCCGCAGGCAGGGTCAGCACCCCGGTCATCGGCCGGCGCGGAGAGCTCCCCGTCTCTTGGGCGCAAGCGATCGTCGGCGCGACCGTGCCCGTGGTCAACGTCGAATCTGGCAGGGCGGTCGGAAGGCATGGCTCGCTCCAGGTGTTGGCACTGGTGCATTCAACACCCTGAAGCTACTATAGGGTCAAGCACGATGAAGGAGCTTGGCAATGAAGATCGGCGAGCTGGCACAAGCCGCCCGGTGCACGGTGGAAACCGTCCGCTACTACGAGAGGGAGGGCCTGCTGTCGAAGCCCGACCGCACGGCTGGCAACTACCGCAGCTACGGCGCGGCGCACCTCGAGCGCCTGTGCTTCATCCGCAATTGCCGCGCCGTCGACATGAGCCACGAGGAAATCCGGGCTCTGCTCGGCGCTTTGGACAGACCGTCCGCCGACTGCAGTCCCATCAACGTCCTGCTCGATGGGCACATTGCGCACGTCGATCGCCGCATCAGCGAGCTCGTGCGCCTCAAGGAGCAGCTCACGGTCTTGCGCAACCGATGTCAGGCGGAGAATTCGGTCGAGACCTGTGGCATTCTGCAAGGTCTCGTGTGCATGCGGCCGGAGACCAAGCCACGCCGTGGCAGTCATTTGGGTTAGCCGAGCATCGAGTTCGCGCTACATGACAGAGGCCTGCTGCCGTATCGCCGTGCGGCGAGCGCGGCAACGACGCTGCCGCAACGTTCCTACCTGCGCCTTGCTTGGCGCGTGCGCTCGGCTAAGTTGGTCATATGAGCAGACGGACACTCACTTGATGGCGATCACCCGAGTCGAATTGGACGCGAAGCACGAGATATTCCGTCGTCTTCCGCAATGGCAGTTGATGGAGCGGGCGCTGGACCGGCTTGCCGCTGACACCCGTCTCGATCCCGAGGCCTGCCTGCTGAAGGCTTGTGCCATCAACAGTCTATACTCGACGCAAATCCGGCGCATCGTGAGGATGGCAGCCCTGCTGCACGACGTCCTGAGCGGCCATAAGATCGCGACGTCAGACGATGCAAGCCTTCATCCTGTGCAAGCGCTGATCAATCTGGTTGAGGATGTTGCCGAAAGCTCTGGCCGTGAAACCGGCTGGCGACAATACAGCTTCGCAGCGAAGTTCTTCCACTTCTTCGTCGACCCGCGCTGTCCGATCCTGGACGATGTCGCCGAGGACGAGGTGCACCGGCACATCCAAGACGGTCAGCGGAGGATCGCTCCTTTCCGACGATACGAAACGTTCTGCAAGAGGTTCGATGCGCTGCGCGCAACCTCGCCGCAGATTGCTGGTGCCTCGGCAAGAGATATCGACAGATACCTGTGGCTGTCCGGAAGCATCAGGCGCTTCAACGAGGGCAAGATCGTCAATCGGGAGCTGCATGGCTACTTGAGCCGCCAAAAAGTGTGACAGCCTATCGCCGCTTTAAGCTTGGTCATTACCGAGTCGGCAGTCTACCGAGTTGTGTGGCAGGCGTCCGGCATCTGGCCCGGCCAGAGCGTGCTCCGCCGTTATCTCCCTGCAGCAGGTCCGACCCACATGATCGGTGTGGCCGGTACTGGTCAGGCGCGCAAATAATCACGCGCCTAGTGCTGAATCAGCTTGGCATCGCCTCAGTCAACGCCTCGCGCAGCGCCGCAATCAGCACGCTTGCCCGTGCAGGCTTCGGCACGTGTCGTGCTCGTGCGCATTGAGGCGGCACGTTGACACTCTCCGCTGCGGACGACACAACAAACGGCACGCCGCGTGCAGCAAGTTCCCGCCCGAGCGGCTCGCACGTATCTCGGCCCAAATTGACATCGACAATGGCTGCATCGCAGCCCGGCATCTCGATCAGTGCCAACGCGTCCGCCACCGATGTGGCCGGTCCGACCACGGCGAAGCCGGCGATCTCGAGTTGGCTGGCAATCGCTGCCGCCAGTATGTACTCGTCTTCGACTACCAAGACTCGCTTCCGTACCATGGCTTCTCTCCAAGCCCCGTCTGCCGCGCCTCATGCTCCCGCCCCTGATGCCCCGGCAAGGACTCCTGACCTGCCAGCGGCCACAAGTCAAACACGCAACCAACCCAGCATCGCATTATAGTGCGCTCGTCACCGGATCTCGCCGAGGTGCGCGGCGGTCACTGCTGCGAAGTCCTTCAAGGCGGAATTCAAACCAGCTCGGTCCCCTTATAGTGGCCGAAACTGCGGCGAATATCCTTGGCGAACAGAACCACCTCGTAGACCTCGGGTGCGCCGCCCTCCATGCCGGGCGAGCCGGTCGGCATGCCCGGTACGGCGAGACCGGTTGCTTGGGGCCGCTCCGCGAGCAGCCGCACGATGGCCGGCACGGGCACATGGCCCTCGATGACGTAGCCCTCCGTCTCGGCCGTGTGGCACGAGACAAGATCGCCCGGCACCCCGAGCCGCTGCTTGACAGCCGGCAGGGTTGCCGTCGCGACGACGGTGACGGGGAACCCGGCGCGCTCGAGGTGCTTCGCCCAGGCGCCGCAGCAGCCGCAATTGGGATCCTTGTGGATCACGATCGGCGGGCGGGTCTGGGCCAAGGCGGAGAGCGAGGGTGTGATGACTGCGGCCGTGACCACGGCCAGGGCATGTCGGCGGGACAGCACCAAATTGATGGGACTCATACGGGAGACTCCGATTGTTGTGGTTACGCTCGCCCGCTCAGGCAAGGTGCGTGTGCAAACCTTGGATCGCCAGCTTGTTCAGCCGCAGTGAGAACCACGTGAACACGACGACATCGATCAGCGTTGCCAACGTTCCCTGCACCATGATGATGACCTGGAACACGGAGAGGGGATTGCCGCCACGCAGCCAGTCGACGAACGCATAGCCGATGACGAACAGCGGCAGCAGCGAGACCAGGATCTCGATCAGCGAATGCACGACGCCACCGCGGGGCTGGGCGAGCACGGCGCGCGCCTGCAGGGCTACATAGAGGAGCGCGATGATCCCGACCCAGGAAACGTGCCGCATCGCCTCATCGACGGTCTGCACGTTTGGCGCGTGTCCCCACCACAGCACCCACCATAGCAGCCCGGCGAATACTATGGGTGCCCCGTGATTGGCCGCGAACCCGAGCACGGCGGGCGCCAGATGATTCCTTGACCCCGGCGACTGGGGGGATCGCCCTTGTGGGACGCTCATAGCTGATCTCCATCTCGATGTTGATCGTGAAACGATGCCGCCGCCGCTATCCTGCGGCAGCCTTTAGACGCGAATCGGGGCCCGCCTTCTTGAGGTCGGCCGCCAGCCTGGCAAGGTCCTCGGTTGCAAGCGTCTCCCTCTCAAGCAGCTCCTGCGTTGCCGCCCTCAGCACGGGCTCGTTCCGTTCCAGGATGTCGCGCGCCGTTCGGAAGGCGGCCTCGATCAGGTCCTTGATCGCGTGATCGATGGCGGCCGCAGTGCCATCTGCATACGTGCGGGGCCGCAGCATCGGCGTGGCGCCAGCCAGGAAGGTCGCCGTCTCCGGCTCGTAGACCATCTGGCCCAGTTCCGGTGTCATGCCAAAGCGCACCACCATGCTGCGGGCGATGTCGGTCGCCCGCGCAAGGTCATCGGCGGCGCCCGTCGACACCTCGTCAAAGACGAGGCTCTCGGCCGCCCGACCGCCGAGCAGAACGGCCATGCGGTTGGCCAGCTCCGAGCGGCCGAGCAGGAAGCGGTCCTCGGTCGGCCGCTGGATCGTGTAGCCGAGCGCACCGATGCCGCGCGGGATGACGACACCTTCTGCACGGGGTCGGTGCCGGGCGACGCCATCGCCACCAGCGCATGCCCCATCTCATGGTGGGCGACGACCTCCCGCTCCCGCGGGCTCAGGATGCGGCTCTTCTTCTCGAGTCCGGCGACAAGGCGCTCGATGGCCTGTGTGAAGTCCTCGAGCGTGGTCGCGTCGGCGCCACGCCGGGTGGCAACCAGCGCCGCCTCGTTGACCAGATTGGCGAGGTCGGCCCCGGTGAAACCGGGGGTGAGGGCGGCAACGGTGTCGATGTCGAGCTCAGGCGCTATGTTGATTTTCCTCGTGTGGACTCGGAGAATGGCGGCCCGTCCGGTCCTATCTGGGCGGTCGACGAGCACCTGGCGGTCGAAGCGTCCGGCACGCAGCAGAGCAGGATCGAGCACCTCCGGCCGGTTGGTCGCCGCGAGCACGATGATGCCCAGGCTCGGATCGAAGCCGTCCATCTCGGCCAAGAGTTGATTGAGCGTCTGCTCCTTCTCGTCGTGACCGCCGCCGGGGAGGTCGATGCCGCGCGCGCGTCCGAGCGCATCGAACTCGTCGATGAAGACGATGGCCGGAGCCTGGGCACGCGCCTGCTCGAAGAGATCGCGCACACGCGCGGCGCCAACGCCGACGAACATCTCGACGAACTCGGAGCCGGTGATGGAGAAGAACGGCACGCCGGCCTCGCCCGCCACCGCGCGCGCCAGCAGCGTCTTGCCGGTCCCCGGCGGCCCCACCAGCAGCACGCCCAGGGGATGTGCGCGCCGAGCCGTCCGAACGCGGCCGGCTCCTTGAGGAAGCCGACCACCTCGGTCAGCTCGTGCTTGGCCTCGTCGACGCCGGCGACGTCGGCAAACGCCGTCTTGACGTCGCGCTCGGCGTAGATCTTGGCGCGGGACCGGCCGATGCCCATGAGACCGCCTTGGCCCGACGCCATCGGACGCAGGAGAAACATCCACATCAAGATAAAGCCGGCTGTCGGCAGCAGCCAGGACAGGAAGTTCTCGAACACGCCCGGCTCGGGCTCACCGGCGAACTGAACATTGCGCTTGGCGAACTCGTCGGCGATCTGTGGATCGACCCGCACGGTCGCGAAATGCTGCGGCTTGCCGCCGTCACCCGGTGACGCATAAGCTCCGACGATGCGCGTGCGCCCGACGACGAGGTCCTTGACCTCGCCCTTGTCGAGCAGGGAGCGGAACTCGCTGTAGGGGATCGTCTTGATGTGGCTCTCTCCTAGCCAGGCATCGCGGATCAGCACGACCGCGACGACCATCCCCACGAAGAACAGCAGGTCAAGCTTGAGCTCGTGCTTCATCGGCGGTTTGCGGTTACCGGCCATCGTGCTTTCCTTCAGCCGCAGTGGCGCCGAAGAGCTGCCCGATCCGCGGAATGAAGCCCGGCACCTTGGCCGCGTACTGCCGGTAGGCCTCGCCGAAGGTGACGATGGCCTCCCGCTCCTCGGCGCGTGCTAGGCGCACGTACATCCACACCAGCACCGGGAACATGGCCAGCGTGAGGATGGTCGGCCATTGCACGAGGAAGCCGAGCATGACCAGGATGAAGCCGTCGTATTGGGGGTGGCGCACATACTCATAGGGACCCGAGGTGGCGAGCGCACCCTTGCGCTGTGCCGCGTAAAGCACGTACCAGGCGTTCGAGATCAGTAGGAATCCGCCGCCAATCAGCACGAAGCTCAACAGATGGAACGGACCGAAATGCGGGTTGGCCTTCCAGCCGAACATCATCTCGAGCAGGTGGCCGGCATCGTGCGAGAACCAGTCGACATTGGGGAACCGCGTCTGCAACCAACCCGACAGGAAGTAGATCGTCAGGGGAAAGCCGTACATCTCGGTGAAGAGGGCGACGAGGAAGGCGCTGAAGGCCCCGAACGAGCGCCAGTCGCGGCTCGTCTGTGGCTTGAAGAAGCTGTAGGCGAACATGATGAAGATCGCCGAGTTGATCAGCACGAATCCCCATAGACCATACTCTGGAAATTGTCCGGTCGCGGTTGTCATGACTTGTCCCCCTTCGAAGAGTCCCAGCTGCCGGTGGATCCCTGCTGGCCCACACTGTCCTTCCCCTGTGAACTTCGGTGCCCGCCATGGCCACCATGGCCGCCGTGCATGAAGACGTGCATCAGCGGGCAGGCGAGCAGGAACAGCCAGGGGAGCACGCCGAGGATGTGGGCGCTGTGCTCCTTCCACAGCAGGACGAGCGCGATCGCCGCGAAACCGAGAAAAACCAGGAAGGCGCGCGAGGTCCAGAAGCTGCTGCCTTGCGGTTCCGCGCCGTGGCTGTGTTGCGAATGGTCGTGTGCCATCACGTCAGTTTCCTTCTGCTGCTACCGATTGTTCTTCTTTGGCGGCGTCGGCGTGCTGGCGGGAGAAAAGGGACCGCTGCCAAGGCCAGTGGCCATTGATCTCGACGTCCAGGGAGAAGCTGAGAAACGTCCCTATAAATACGATACCACCGAGAACAGCCAAGCCGTTGAGCGTCGGATCGATGACCACGGTCTTCAAGATGTCTGCCGCGATCAGCAGCTCGAGGCCGAGGAGAATCCCGCGTCCAAGACCTGCGCGGTAGCCGTGGTAGCTCGACGCGAAGCCGTCCGGCCGGACCCGCAGCAGGAAGGCGATCGTCGAGGTCGCGACCGCGATCATGATGACCAACCACCCTACCGCCTCCAGGACATGTGTCGATATGCGTACGACCTCGCTCATCGGACAGCATCTCAATCCTCGTCATTCGACGATCAAGCGGCCGCGGAACATGCCCATCGGGCAAGAAAAGCCGAATTCGCCGGGCTCCTTGGGCAGCAATTCCACCGCCACCGTCTGCCCGGTTGGCAATTCAGCGCTTTTTCCGAAATCGGCGAAGATCACCTTGTCCGAGCAGGACGCAGTCTCCTCGCGGCGGAAGTTGAGGCGCACCGGCTTGCCGGCGCGGACGACGATGGTATCGGGCGTGTAGCCGCCTTTCACCAGGATCATTGCCTCCTGGTAGCCCCCCGAGACCTCCGCCGCGCGAGTTCCAGCCGAACGCTTGAGCCAGAAGAACCAGATGATTGAAGCAATGAGGGCAAGTCCGGCGACGAGCACGAGCCAGCGGTCGGCGGTCATGACGCACTCCGTTTTGGTTGGAAGAAGCGCAGGCGGTTGGCGTTGGTCACGACCGTGACCGAGCTGAAGGCCATGGCCGCCGCGGCGATCAGTGGCGACAGCAGCAGCCCGAGGAAGGGGTAGAGCGCGCCCATGGCGACGGGCAGGCCCAGCACGTTGTAGCCGAACGCGCCGACCAGGTTCTGGCGCACGTTGCGCATGGTCGCCCGGCTGATCTCGATCGCCGTGACGATGCCCGTGAGGCTGCCCTTGATCAGCGTCACGTCGCTCGCCTCGATGGCCACGTCGGTGCCGGTGCCAATGGCGAAGCCGACGTCGGCCTGGGCCAGGGCGGGAGCATCGTTGATGCCGTCGCCGACCATGCCGACGCGCTTGCCTTCGAGTTGCAGCTTCTGCACCTCGTGCGCCTTGTCCTCCGGCAGCACCTCGGCCAGCACGCGGGTGATGCCGACCTGCCGGGCGATGGCGCTCGCCGTGCGGGCGTTGTCCCCGGTCAGCATGACGACCTCGAGCCCGAGCCGCTGCAGAGCCTCGATGGCGGCCTTGGAATCCGGTTTGACGGTATCGGCCACGGCGACGAGACCGAGCGCCTTGGCGTCGGCGGCGACGAACATCGGCGTCTTGCCTTCGCCGGCCAGCCGCTCCCAGTCGGCGGTGAGCGTGTCGATGGCAATGCCGCGCTCGCGCATCAGCTTGGCGTTGCCGAGCAGCACGGCGCGGTCCTCGACCCGGCCGCCGACGCCGTGGCCGGGGATGGCGGCGAAGTCATGTGTCTCGGCCAGCGCAAGCTTGCGCGCTTCTGCCCCTTTGACGATCGCCTCGCCGAGCGGATGCTCCGAGCCGCGTTCGAGCGAGGCCGCCAACTTGAGCACGGTCGCCTCGTCTCCGGCCTTCGCCACCACGTCGGTGAGCGATGGCTCGCCCTTGGTGATCGTCCCCGTCTTGTCGAGAATGACGGCGTCGAGCTTTTCCGCGCTCTGCAGAGCGTCGCCGGAGCGGATCAGGATGCCGTTCTCGGCACCCTTGCCGATGCCGACCGTGAGCGAGGTCGGCGTGGCGAGCCCGAGCGCGCACGGGCAGGCGATGATCAGCGTCGTGACGAGAACGATGGTCGCGAAGATGATGCGCGGCTCGGGTCCGACCAGGTACCAGACCATGAAGGCAAGAATGGCGAGGATCATCACCGCCGGCACGAAGTAGCCCGACACCATGTCGACGACGCGCTGGATCGGCGCCTTCGAGCCCTGTGCGTCCTTGACCATGCTGATGATGCTGGCCAGCGCCGTGTCCTTGCCGACCTTGGTCGCCTTGAACCGGAAGCTGCCGGTCTTGTTGAGCGTGCCGCCGATGACCTCTTCGCCCTTCTGCTTCTCGACCGGGATCGACTCGCCCGTGATCATCGATTCGTCGACGGCGCTCGAGCCGTCCGTGACCTCGCCGTCGACCGGGATCTTGTCCCCCGGCTTGACGACGAGGGTGTCGCCGACCAGCACCTCCTCGACCGGGACATCGACCTCCTGGCGATCACGGATGACGCGCGCGGTCTTGGCCTGCAGCCCGATCAGCTTCTTGATGGCCTCCGAGGTGCGACCCTTGGCCTTGATCTCGAGCGCCAGGCCCAGCACGACGAGCGCCACGACGACCGTCGTCACGTCCCAGAACACCTCCGCCAGCTCCATGCGCGGAAACAGGCCGGGAAAAGCGACGGCCACGACCGAGTAGAGGTAGGCGGCACTGATGCCGATGGCGATCAGGGTGTGCATGTTGGCGGCGCGGTGCTTTAAGGCATCCCACATGCCGGTGAAGAACTGCGACCCTGACCAGACAAGAACCGGCAGCGCGAGCACACCCAACAGCGACCAGACGATCCGGCGCGTGCCGCTGCCCATGGGCATCCAATCGCGCAAACCCGGAATGAGATCCGGGTAGCTCAGCAGCATCACGGGGACCGATACGGCCGCCGCAAACCAGAATTTTCGCATCAGCAGGTCGTACTCGGCCGATCGCGCGGTCTCCTCGGTGCCGACCGGTCCGGCGGTTGCGGACGACGACGCGGCTTTCGGTTCGGCGAGGCGGTAGCCGGCGCGGCCGATCGCCGCCGCGAGCGCGTCGAGGCTCGTCCGCTCCGGCTGATACTCGATGTCGACGGCATTGGTCAGCGTGCTTGCGGCGGCTCTAACCACGCCGGGCGTCATGGCCAGCTCGCTCTCGATGCGGATCACGCACGACGTGCAGTGCATGTTCGCGACGGGAATACGCGTCTTGACGGTGCCGGGCACGAAGCCAGCGCGCCGGATCGCCTGTGTCAGATCGGCAATCTTGGCCCTGTCCGGGTCGAAGCCGATATGCGCGATGCCGGTGGCGAGGTTGATGCGCGCATGGTGGACCCCGGGCACGGCCGCCAACGCCATTTCGAGCTTTGGCGGACAATGCGGGCAGGTCATGCCGCCGATCGACAGGTCGACCTCGTCGTGCTGTTGCGCCCGGTCGAGCCCGGCTTGCGGATCAGGTCCGCTCTTTGCCTCGACGCCGGAATGATGCGCTTGGTGCTCATGCATGTCGTCGGCCCTTCCGTTAAGCTCCGTACCACGAGGCATCGAGGCGCCGCGCTGGACGACGCCTCGAGTGGCACTCCTACTTCTTTTCGTCCTTCTTCTGCCCCTCGTTGAGAATGGCGAGGCAGCGTGAATGCTCCATGCTCATCTGGCTGGGGCCCTGGCCTTTGTCCGAGCTGTGCACATGCGGCGCCGAGGCGCCCATCTCCTCGATCATCTTCTTGCACTTGGCCCGCTCCTCCGGCGTCGCCGCGAGGACGCTCACGACCGAGGCCGACAGCACGGCGGCAGCGCCGAGGCCCATGGCGAACGACTTGATCAACGTGGCTTTCATTTTCCACTCCAGTTATGATATGCCCCATTTCATATCCATTTTCGAAAACGCGCTGGAGCAATTCGCGTTTTCAAAAGCACCACTAATGAAACACCATGCCTTCGACGTGCATGCCGGCGTCGACGTGGACGGTCTCGCCGGTGACCGCCGCGGCGTAGTCGCTGGCCAGCACCAGGGCGGTGCGGCCGACCTCGCAGGCGTCGACCGTGCGCCGCAGCGGCGATTTCTTGCGCGTCTCGTTCAACAGCTCGTCGAAATGCTCGATGCCCGAGGCCGCGCGGGTCTCGACCGCGCCGGCCGAGATGGCATTGACGCGGATGCGCTTGGGGCCGAGTTCATGGGCGAGGTAGCGCACCGAGGATTCGAGCGCGGCCTTGACCGGCCCCATGACGTTGTAGTGGTCGACGACCTTTTCGGCGCCGAGGAAGCTCAGTGTGATCAGGCTTCCCCCATTGGCCATCAGCGGCTCGGCGAGCTTCGCCATGCGGATCAGGGAATGGCAGGAGACCAGCATCGACTCGGCGAAGCCCTCGGCCGAGCAGTCCGTCAGCCGTCCGTGCAGGTCCTCCTTGCGCGCCCAGGCGATTGAGTGGAACACGATATCGAGCCGGCCCCATTGCTGGCGGATCGCATCGAAGACCGTCTCGACCTCGCCCGCATGGGCGACGTTGCAGGGCAAGAGCAATTTGGCGTCAGCCTCCGCGGCCAGCGGCGCCACGAACGGCTTGGCCTTGTCATTCAAATAGGTAATGGCCAACTCGGCGCCGGCGCCGTGCAGGTGCTTGGCCGCCCACCACGCCAGGCTGTGCTCGTTGGCGATGCCGACGATGAGCGCCTTGCGTCCCTCGAGATTGATGACTTCCATGTCGCGCACCTCCTCACTTTCCGAGCACGTAGGTGCCAGGGGCATCGCCTAGCACCGTGAAGCCCTTATCGGGAGCGCCCATCTGTGGCGGCGGGATCGGCTCCGACGAGAACTGTCGCACCAGCCAGCTCTGCCAGCACGACCACCACGACCCCCCGTGATGCACCGCACCTTTTTGCCAGGCATCGGGATCGACGTAGTTCTCGCTTTCCTTGTGCGTGGCGATCTGGTGGAAGCGCTTGGCATTGCCGGGCGGGTTGACGATGCCTGCGTTGTGACCACCGTTGGAGAGCACGAACGTCACGTCGGCATCGGTGAGGGCCTGGATCTTGTAGACTGAGCGCCACGGAGCAACGTGGTCGGAGAGCGTGCTGACGGCGAAGATGGGCACGCGGATGTCGCGCAGCGAGATCGGCCGGCCGCCGATTTCGAAATGGCCCTCGGCCAGCTCGTTGTCGAGGAACAGCCGGCGCAGATAGGTCGAATGCATGCGGGCCGGCATGCGCGTGGCGTCGGCGTTCCACGCCATCAGGTCGAACATCGGCTGACGCTCGCCCATCAGATACTCGCGCACAATGCGCGACCAGATGAGATCGTTCGATTTCAGCAACTGGAAGGCGCCAGCCATTTGACGGCTGTCGAGGTAGCCCTGATCGGCCATCATGTCCTCGAGGAAGCTCACCTGCGCCTCGTCGATGAACAGCATCAGCTCGCCGGCCTCGGTGAAGTCGGTCTGGGCCGCGAACAGGGTTGCGGTCGCCAGCCGGTCGTCGCCGTCACGTGCCATGGCAGCTGCCGCCATGGCGAGCAGCGTGCCCCCGAGGCAGTAGCCGGCGCCGTGAATGCGGCGGCCCGGCACAATCGCCGAGACGGCAGCGAGGGCGCCCGCGATGCCTAGCGTGAGATAGTCATGGAGATCGAGGTCCCGGTCCTCGCCGTCGGGATTTTTCCACGACACCATGAACACCGTATGCCCCTTGTCGACGAGATACTTGACGAGGGAGTTCGCGGGCGAAAGATCGAGGATGTAGTATTTCATGATCCAGGCCGGCACGATCAGCACCGGCTCGGCATGGACTTTTTCGGTTGCCGGGGCGTACTGGATCAATTCCATCAGACGGTTGCGGACGACGATCTTGCCGTGCGTGACGGCGATGTTGCGGCCCACCTCGAACCTGTCGGCGCCTGCCGGCTTCTCGCCAGCGAGGGCACGGCGCCCGTCCTCCATCAGATGGAGCGTGCCATTGACGAGGTTCGCTCCGCCCTGCGCGCACGTGGCTGTGAGCAACTCGGGGTTGGTCAGCACGAAGTTCGAGGGCGAGACGACATCGAGCAGCTGGTGCGCGACGAACGAGACGACAGCCTCGTGGTGGCGCGAGATGCCGTTGATGCCGGTTGTCGCCGCTTGCCACCAGCGTTGCGTCAGCAGGAAGCCCTGCGCGATAGCATTGAAGGGCCAATGCCGCCATGCTTCGCTCGCGAAGCGCGTATCGCTCGGCGCAGCCTCGACGCACGGTTCGCAATCGGCCTGCACGAGCGCCCTGGGGCAGTAGCCGAGAAAGTGCAACCAATTGTGTGCGGCTCTCTCGGCCAGCACGATTTGCTTGTCGGGCGAGAACACCATGTGTTGCGCCCAATCGGTGTACGCCTGCGACAGCGCCGCGGGAGACAGGCCCCCGGTCAGATGAGCGAGTGCCGCATGCAACGGCCGATCGAATGACAGGTGCCGTGCCCCGCAGGCCTCGGCGTGGTTCGACGGTGCCGGCGTTTTCTCCTGCATGGTATCACCCCGCCAGCGGACAACACGCTGCGTCGGGCTGCGGCGCGCATGGAAGGGATGGCTCGTCCGAAGCGGCCTTCGCAACGGCGCGCTTGGCGCTTGCGCGATGGGTGATCGCCGCGAGCGCGAGGGCCGCGAGGCGGGCCGGCGCCGGGTCGGCGCGCGAACTCAAGACCACTGGCGCCGACAACCCCAGCACGATGCCGGCGGCAACGGCGTCGGCGAGGTACTCCAGGTTTTTCGCCAGGATGTTGCCCGAGACGAGGTCGGGCACGAGGGCGACATCGCAGTGACCGGCGACCTCGGACGTGATGCCTTTTTCCTTGGCAGCCTTGGGCGAGATCGCATTGTCGAAGGCAAGCGGACCATCGATGACCGCGCCCGTGATCTGGCCACGCCGCCCCATGAGCGTCAGGCAGGCGGCATCGACCGTCGAGGGAATCACCGGATTGACCGTCTCCACTGCCGACAACACGGCGACCTGCGGCTTGGCGATGCCGAGCAAATGGCAGAGCTCGATGGCGTTTTGCACGATTTGCGCCTTGGCATTTATGTCGGGCGCAATATTGATCGCGGCATCGGTGATGATCAGGAGCTTTGCGTACGCGGGAATGTCACACACGAAAGCGTGGCTGACCCGTCGGCCCGGAAGACGCAGGCCACGCTTGGAATCGAGAAGGGCGCGCATCAAGGTTTCCGTGTGGATCTGGCCCTTCATGAGGACGCCGACCTTGTGCTCGCGGCCGAGCTTGACCCCGGTGGCCGCGGCACTCTCGTCGTCCTTGACGTTGATGGTGCGCTCCGCGCCGTCGCGCAGTCCGGCCGAGGCGGCAAGGTCACGGATGGCTCGATCGTCGCCAATGAGGATCGGTTCGACGATCCCGAGGTCGCTGGCCTCGCGCAGCGTTTCCAGAACCACCTGTTGCGCGGCGTTGACGACACCGACGCGGATCGGCGCCGATCCCTTGCTCCGGCCGATCAGCTCTTTGAGCTTGTGCGGGGCTCTGGTCATGCGTGGCGGGCCTCCCCGCGATGCGGGCGATCCGCGGTGTGCCGCAAGACGTGCCGGGCGATCATGTGCTCCTCGTCGGCGACCAGGGTCTCGACCGTGACGGGCGCCCCCGGCGCGGAGATCGTCGCGGCGCTGGCATGGTTGGCGCTTTGGTCCAGGGTGACGCCGAGATAGCCGAGCCCGTCACAAATACGCGCGCGGATCTCCGGGGCGTTGGCGCCGATGCCACCGGTGAACACGACCCGGTCGAGGCCGCCGAGCGGGGCGGTGAGGGCGGCGAGATGACGCCGGGCGCCGTAGCAGAAGAGATCAACCGCCTCCCGCGCTCCCCGATCGTCGCGACGAGCCAACAACTCGCGCATGTCGCTGGAGACGCCGGAGACCCCAAGGAGGCCGGAGCGCTCGTAGAGCAGGTGCTGCACCACCCCGGCTTCGAGACCCTTTTCCGTCAGGAGATAGAGGACCGCACCAGGGTCGAGGTCGCCGGACCGCGTGCCCATCATCAAGCCGGCGAGCGTGCTGAAGCCCATCGTGGTCTCGACGCTGCTGCCCTGCCGGAGCGCACACATGGAGGCGCCGTTGCCCAGGTGCGCGGCGACAATGCGCTCCTTGTCGACATCCACGCCGCGCTCGCGCAGGACCTCGACGACATGCTCATAGGACAGGCCGTGGAAGCCATAGCGGCGAAGTCCTTCGTCGTGAAATTGGCGCGGCAAGGTGGTCAGCGTTGCGATCCGCGGAAGGCTGTGATGAAAGGCCGTGTCGAAGCAGGCGAGTTGGGGCAGGCTCGGCGCGATCTCGCGCATGGCGGCGATGCCGGCGAGGTTATGGGGCAGGTGAAGCGGGGCGAACGGCACCAGGCGCCCGAGGCGCGCCTCGAGCTCTCGCGTCACGGGCAGCGGGCAGTCGCAGTCGGCCCCACCGTGCACGACACGGTGCCCGACGGCGAGCAACGTCCGGTCAAAGAGCTGGTTCCTTGTGGCCTCAAGGAGAAGCTCGAGGGCCTCGCGGTGGCTCGTCAGCGCAATCTCATTGTCGAACAGGATCCCCCCTGTTGGATCCTGTGCGAAGAAGCGGCCCTGCGGCAGCCCGATCCGCTCTAGCGCGCCGGAGACGAGGCGCGGCAGTGCCGTCTCGACCGCAAACAGCGCGAACTTGATGCTCGACGAGCCGCAGTTGATCACCAGGAGGGCGGGTGTGTCGGGTGTCGGCACGGTTCGGTCCACTCCGGAATTCATTCGGCGGTCACCGCCGCGTAATGGGGGCAGCCATTGTCATACGGCTGCTCCGGGCACTTCTGCATCAGGCTACTTGCTCGGCTTGCCGCCACCGCACCCTCGCGCATTTTTCCGTTGATGCGCGTGATCATGGGTTGCGGCACCGAGCGGATCGTCGTGCGTCGGCTCAGTCGGCTGCCGCGTCTGGGCTTCAGCATGTGTCCCGCCGCAGCACCCGTGTTTGGTGGTCGCATGCAACGCATGCTCAGGCGTGACCTTGGTGTCGGACATATCCTGTCTCCTTTGGTTGGTGGCGGGGCGGTCAGACTCCGGGGCGATCAACAGCGATGTCGGTGCGGTTTGCGGGCGTCGGGAGCGGAGGCGTCTACGTGCGCCGCATGAGGGTCCGCGCCGGCCGTAGTCGCCACCTTCACCGCGTTGCCGGGGGGTCGCGGGTCGCGCCGATCAGGTTGGTGGGAATGCGCGCCGTGTCCGCCGCCGTGTCGGTGCCCGCCACGCCCGAGTCGGTGCAGGGCAAAGAACCCGATGGCGAGCACGATCCAGATCCAGTTGCTTGCCAGCCATTCCATGTGTCTTTCTCCTTCTCCGCAAGGACCCAGCGGGCGTTCTCGCCGGCGGGGGTCTTCATCGGGCCCAAGCCGGTCACGCTACCCGTAAAGGTTCGTGAAAGTGCGCTCCTGCACCGCGTCGCGCAGCCGGCGTGCGGTGTCCCAGAACGCCGAGACCTCGGCGATCAGCTTGCGTTCCTGGGCCAACAGGGGGTGATCGTCAGCCAAGGCGTGGCGGTCCTTGGCGACGGCATCGGCCAGGACAGCGAAGGCGGCCATTCCCGGCATGAAGCGCTCCGACCACAGATAGGTCCTCATCCGCATCGGATGCATCCACCGCATCGCCTCGGCGAGCCACGGGTTGGCGGCGGGCTTCACCCACGGGCTGAGGAAAGTGCGATAGAGGCTCTCGTTGAACTCCGAGACTTGACGCACCCGCGCGAACGCGTCGCGCGGATAGTCGAAGCTCAGGTCCTCGACTTTGCGGGGCTCGAAGCGCACGACGTACTGGTGGCGTGCGCAGTCGGGGTCGCCGGTCGGATTGTCGATCTTCATCTCGTAGAGGCCGGGGGCCAGCGCCTCGATCTCGGATAGGTTGTCGAGGATGGCGCGGTGCTCGAAGCGAGCGACACCGGCCGAGACGAAGATGCCGAGATGCCCGACGTGCGGGTTGGTTAGATAGACGATGCGTTGCCCCGCCTTTTCGAGGGCGTCCGTGGTCTTGTAGACGGCCGGCACCCATCCGAGCGCCTGGTGCGGCGGCGTGATGTTGTCGCCGTAGGAGGCGAAGATCACAATCGGGTTCTTGATGCTGGTGAGATCGACGGTGCAGTGGTCGTCGATCCGCACTTCGCCTTGCTCCAGCTTGTTGCCGACGAACAGGTCTTCGACGACTGCCACGATCTCCTCGCCGCTCAACCGGTAGAAGCCATTCCACCAGCGCTCGAAATCGAGGAAGCGATCGCCTTCCGTATCGACATGTGTGAACAGGTTGGCGTACTTGTCCCAGATGGCATTGTCGGGCTTCAGGGCCTCGAAGTTCTGCACGAGCCACGCGCCGTCGAACCGATCCTGATTGAGATCGGCCAGGACATGAGCCAGCCAGACGCCGCCGACGAAGCCGCCCATCAGCCGCATCGGGTTGGCACGGGGCGCGCCCTCCCAATAGGAGAGCGGCGAGCCGTTGAGCACGACCGGCCCGACAAGCCCCTCGCAGTGCGCCGAGAGAAGCGTCACCGCCCAACCGGCCTGACAGTTGCCGTAGAGCACTGGCGCCGCACCGCCGTGGCGCGCCGCCACGGTCTCCACAAAGCGCCGCAGCGCCGCGAGCACGTCGCCCAGCGTCTGGTGCGGGCAGGGCTCGGGGAAGAAGACGACGAAATAGACCGCATGTCCGGTGTGCAGCGCCACGCCGACCTCGGAGTCGCGCTTGAAGCCGCCAATTCCGGGGCCATGCCCGGCGCGAGGGTCGAGAACGATGACCGGTGGCTTGGCCAAATCGACACAGTCTTCCCAGCAGGCCTCGCCGACCGCGGTGATGCGCAAAAGCGCGTAATTTGCCGGACGCTTGAACTGACGCGCGTCGAGCAGCATCTCGTACTTGAAGTCGAGCAGCGGCGGTAGCCCGGCGCGCTCGTGATCGAGCATGGCGTTGGCGCGCTTCCTGAGTGTGTCGAAAAACAGTATCGACCGCTCGAGCGCGTCGCGCTGGTAGGCGAAAACGTCGCTCGGCGACACGGAGACGGGGCTCTGCCGGCCGGCCGCGGCCGACTGTTGTGGCGGCGCGTGGCGTGGCTTCTGGATGTCGTATCGCACGTGCTCTTGCATGGACAGGTTCTCAGGAGATCACGGGCCATTCACTCGGGCGCGGTGCGGCTGTCTCGCGGAGCCAGCCGCAGGTTCTACGCTGCTCACATCATGCAGCCGACGCCAGCGAGAGCGGTCTCGGCCTTCCTCTTCTGCTCGTCGCTCAAGCTGGCGTAGAGCGCCGCCAGCGGGGGCTTGAGCTCCTTGAGCGCGATGAGGTGCTTCTCCATGGCGCCGAGGCGGGCATCGAGCCGCTCGACCGGCGACTTGGCCTCCATCATTTTTTTCATGGACTGCTGCATGTCCTGCATGCCGGCGTGCGCCTTTGTCTGGGCTGCGGCGAACCCCTCCCAAACCGGCTTCTGGGCGTCGGTGATGCCGAGCTCGGTCTTCATCGCATCGGCTGTCTTCTGGCCGCCGCCCATCATTGGGCAATTGGCCATCATGCCCATCATGCCGCCGCCCTGCATCATCTTGCCCATCATATCGCCGCCCATCGTGCCTTGCCCGGCGCCCATCGGCTTGGGCTCGGGTGTCGGCTCGGCCGTTTTCGGGGCGTCCTTGGGGTGGTGGGCATCGTCGGCAATCCCGGGCGATGCTCCGCTGACCAGCAGGGCGGCGAGCGCCGCGGCAAGCGACAGGCCTTTGATCGTATTCATTGTGCTCTCCTGAGTTTTCGATGGGGGGAGTTACGATTTCCACGGCTACTGGCGCGGTGGCGCGGCGCAAGGTCCGGGTGCGCCGCGATCGTTCTCAGTGGCGCATCTTGAAGCCGACGATCTTCACCACGCCACCGTCATTCACGACGTGAATGGTCACATGGTCGCCCTTTTTCAGCATCTTGAGATGCGTGGTCTCGGAGGTCGGGAAGGTCATCGTCATTGCCGGCATGCCGATTTTCTTGACCGCGCCGTGCGAGATGGTGAGCTTCTGCTCGGCGACGTTCACTTTGACCACCCGGACGCCGACATGGACCGACGCGGCCGCCTGCGGATCAGCTTCGGCCTTCTGGCGCTTCTCCAACTGCTGCCACTTCTGGATCCACTCCAACGAGCTTATTCCAGCCAGGGCCGGCACAGCGCTGGCCAACACGAACGCAGCTGAAATGGCAAGCAGTGTCTTTGACTTCCGCATTTTGGTCTCCCCATGTCGCTTTATCGTTGCAGTGACGTGCCGCGGGCCTGACGGAAGTACCTGATTTGTGACATCACCGCCCCCGCGTTCCGATGCTGTGAGCCGTGCTGTGATGCGCATATGCGCCGACAGGTGCCAAGGCGAGGAGGAGCGCCAATGCCGTGACGACGAGTCCGATGCTTTTTCCGATGCTTTTCATGACATATCTCCTTTGTCTGATGGGACCGCTCCGTTTCCGATTTGTTGGAGGTGATCCGAGTGTCTGACAAGAAAGAGAATAGACCCATCGTCGTTTCACTGCGTGTCGGCAGCATTACAAGTTGTTGCGTTTCTCCTTTCCAGGATCATACTTTCGGCTGAGCAATCTGGCGCACCACCCTCGTGTCTTTTTGCAGCCACCAAATCTCACCTGCACGAAGGCGAAAGCCGGACACTCGTCAACAAGCGACGCCCCGCGACCCGCGACGGCTCCGCCAAGCATTCGGCAGCGATGCCCGAAGCTACCCCAACGCGTGTCGCCTTGTGTTGCAACTCTGTAACGAATTGTTTCAGGCGCGCGTAGACCGGACGCGGGGCTGCGTGACGGATGCCCTGAGACCGCCGCCCGGGCCATTGGCCAGAACGACCGTGCTACCGTTGGCCAAGATGCTGGTATTGGCGATGGTGAGGCTCAGCCCGACGCCGCCGGTCTCGCGGCTGCGCGAGGTCTCGAGGCGCACGAACGGCTCCAGCACCGATCCGATCCTGTCGGCGGGAATACCGCGGCCGGCGTCATCGATATGAACGATCACCGCCTTGGCATCGTCCTCCACTCTGATGCGGATCCGCACGCCGTATTTCACCGCGTTCTGGATGAGGTCGGCGAAGGCCCGCTACAGCCCGAGTTGGCGGCCGTGGATGACGACGCTGCGCGGGGCCGACACGCTGACGTTCTGGCCGAGGTCGGCCGCGTCGTCGGCGAGCGTCTTCAACAGAGCGACCAGATCGATCGGCCTGGATCCGTTACAAATTGTTTCAGCCCTTCGGGGATGGTGACCATCAGCAGACCGCGTCGGGGGCCAAGCTCGCGCCGCATCAGGACGGGCTCGGCAGCCGCAGCGTCGCCAGCAGTCCCACGACGATCACCGCCATGACCACGGTCGACAGCCACCCGCCGATCCGCAGCAGCGGTGGGAGCGTGCAGGTTCCCATGATCCGCGGCTGCCCGGCGATAATCATCGTCACAATCATGATCGGCACGACCAGGACGCCGTTGAGAACGGCACTCCAGAACAACGCCTTCATGGGATCGATGGGCGCGAAATGGATGGCGACGCCGATCAAAGTCGAAGCCGCGATCAGGCCGTAGAATGTCTTCGCGTCGGCCGGCCGTCGGCCGAGACCGACCGGCCGCCCCAGGGCCTCGCCGACCGCATAGGCCGAGGAGCCGGCAAGCACGGGTACCGCCAGCAGGCCGGTCCCGATGATGCCGAGCGCGAAGGCGGCGAAGGCGAACGGCCCGGCGATCGGGCGCAGGGCCTCGGCGGCTTGAGCCGCGCTGGTGATGTCCGTGATGCCATTCGCATTGAGCGTCGCGGCCGTGGTCACAATGATGAACAGGCCGATCAGGTTGGAAAATCCGATGCCGAGATAGGTATCGATCCGGATGCGCCGGTACTCGGACGCGGCCCTGGCCGGGGCGAGCCGGAGCGGCTCCTGTCGGCGCAGAGCCAGCTCCTCGACCTCCTCGCCGGCCTGCCAGAAGATCAGGTAGGGCGCGATGGTCGTGCCGAACACCGCGACGATGCCGATCAGATAATCTTGTGTGAAGGTCATCTTGGGAACAAGGGCTTGCCGGGCCACCTCGCTCCACGGCACCGCGACCATGAACGCGGCCGCAACGTATGCGAACAGCGACAGTGTCAGCCATTTCAACAGGCGCACATAGCGGGCGTAGTCGACGAAGATCTGCACCAGCGCACAGATGAGGCCGAACAAGATCACATAGATGTGGCCGGCGCCACCAAGCAGCAGCTTCACGGCCTCGCCCATGGCGCCAAGGTCGGCGCCGAGATTGATCGCGTTGGCGATCGTCAGCAGGGAGACTGTGACGACGAGGGCGCTAGGGTAGGCCGCCCGCAGATTGGCCGCGATGCCACGTCCGGTGACCCGGCCAATGCGGGCGCTGATCTCTTGGATGCAGGCGAGCAGCGGCAGGGTGAACAGCATGGTCCAGCCGAGACCATACCCGAATTGGGCCCCGGCTTGGCTGTAGGTCGCGATGCCGCTCGGATCGTCGTCGGCAGCCCCGGTGATGAGACCCGGGCCGAGGAGCCGCAGCCAGCCTCGGCGTTGGTCGGCGTTTTCGAGCTGCGCCGAAGGTTCCGAAACCGTTTCGCTCATCGTGCCCCCTTCAATCCTCACACTCTCGCACCCCACCGCGACTGCCTATCCCGTCCGCCGCCGGAACAACCAGGCCGCCGACGACAGCGTCACCACCGCAATGGCGGCCAGCGGCCACAGGTGGGCCGCGATCACGGCAACCGGCAGGTCCTTGAGGAACGCCCCCTTGGCAATGACGACGAAATGGCGAACCGGATTGACGAGCGTCAGCGTCTGCAGCCAGTCCGGCATGTTGGACACCGGCGTCGCATATCCGGACAACAGGATGGCGGGGGCCAGGAACATGAACGTCCCGATGATCGCCTGCTGCTGCGTGGACGACAGCGATGAGATGAACAGCCCGATACCAATGATGGCGAGGAGATAGACGACCATCGCGCCATAAAGCAGGGTCATCGATCCGACCATCGGAACGGCGAGGACATACATGGCAATAAACATGATGATCGTCGTCTCGCCCATTGCGATCAGGAGCGCGGACGCGGCCTTTCCGGCGAGGATTTCCCCCGAGGTCAGGGGCGACACGAGCAGCTGCTCGAAGGAGCCGAGCTCCCGCTCGCGCGCCACGGAGAGCGCCGACACCATCATGCCGACACTGGTCGTCAGCACCGCGAAAAGACCCGGCACCGTAGACCACAGCGTGTCGGAATTCGGGTTGAACCAGGTGCGGGCGATGGTGACGCTCGGCGGTCCGTGCAAACCGCGGAGGTGGGCCACCTCGGCGTTGAAACGGTCGACGATCTCGAGTGCGTAGCCCTGGATGATCTGCGCCGCGTTCGACCGCCGGCCGTCGAGCAGGAGCTGCAGCCTAGCCGGCTGTCCGGCCGTCAGCTTGCGGCCAAAGTCCGGGCCGATGCGCAACACCGCCGGTGCGGCGCGCGAGTCGATGGTCGGTGCGATCTCGGCCGCGCCGCCAAGATGCAGAACCTGAGCGAACTGGGGCGAGCCGGCGAAGCGCGAGATCAACTCGCGCGACGCCACGCTGCCGCTCTCGTCCAGCACGGCCAGGGGGACGTTCTTCACCTCCTGCGTCGCCGCGAAGGAGAAGACCAGCACCTGGACCATCGGGGCGATCAGCAGGATGATGCGATTGCGCCGATCGCGCCAATTGGCGAGCAGCTCCTTGACGATCAGCGACCAGAGGCGGGAGGTCATGGGTCGGTCGAGCCTGGTTTGGGTCTTGAGCGCGGTCAACGCGATGTAGACGGCGGCAAGGGCCGCCATGCCGGCGAGGTTGGGCCAGATGACGCTCCACACGTCGCCGGCGAGAAACAGCGTCTGGAGTCCGGCCACGAAGTAGCGGGCCGGCACGCCATAGGACAGGAGGCGCAGCGGCCAGGGCATGCCGTCGATCTCGAACACGAACCCGGACAGGAAGAAGCTCGGCAGAAAGGCGGAGATCATTGTGCTCTGCGCGGCGACCAGCTGATTGCGCGCCAGGGTCGAGATCAGGAGGCCCTGGGCGAGCGCCGTGACGAGGAACACCGCCGACATCAGCGCCAGCACGCCGAACGAGCCGCGGAACGGGACCCCGAACACAAACAGGGCCGTGGCGGTGGCAAGCGCCATGGTAATCATGCCGAGCGCGAAGTACGGAATGAGCTTGCCGGCCAGAAGATCGGTGATGGCCACAGGCGTCGCGAGCAGGGCTTCCATGGTGCCGCGCTCCCATTCGCGGGCAACCACCAGCGCGGTCAGGAGCGCGCCGATCAGCATCATGATGATCGAAATTGAGCCCGGTACCAGATAGTGATGGCTGGCGATCTCGGGATTGAACCAGACTCGCGGCTCGACCGTGATCGGCACGGCCGCCGACTGGCCGCGCGCGATGGCCTCCTGGGTCAGCCAGTTGACCCAGGCGCCCTGGAGATAGTTGCGTACCAGCGCCGCCTTGTTGGGATCGCTGCCGTCGACCAGGACCTGGATCGGTGTAGGATCGCCGCGCGCGGCCGCGGCCGAGAAGGCGGCTGGGAGCACGACCACACCATCGATCCGCCCCGCGACGAGGTCGTCTTCGAAGGCGCGGCGGCCACGCGCCGTTCGCACAGCGAAGATCCGCGAGTTGGTCAGGGCGGCGGAGAAGCTGCCGGAGTCGGGCGTCACCGCCTCGATCACGAGGCCGATGTCGATGCGCCGTGCATCGAAGGAGACTCCATAGCCGAACAGGAAGATCAGCGTCAGCGGCAGAATGACGGCAATGATGACCGTGCTCGGGTCGCGACCGATCTGGTGCGCCTCCTTGCGGATCAGCGCCAGGATGCGGCCGGCCCGGGCCGACGTGGGAAACACCGGCCTGCTCATGCGGCGATCCTTTTGTCGTCGGCCTCTACGAGCGAAATGAAGGCGTCCTCGAGTGTCGGATCGGAACGCTCTGGCGTGCGCACCTGCCCCTTGAGGTCGTCCGGCGAGCCGGTCGCGATGACGCGGCTGCGATAGACGATCGCGATGCGATCGCAGTATTCGGCCTCTTCGAGGAAATGGGTTGTGACCATCACCGTGACGCCGCCTTCGACGAGGGCGTTGATGTGCGCCCAGAACTCGCGGCGCGTCAGCGGATCGACGCCGGACGTCGGCTCGTCGAGAAACAGCACCGGCGGCTCGTGCATGACGGCGCACGACAGCGCGAGGCGCTGCTTGTAGCCGGCGGGCAGTGTGCCGGCGTTGGTGTCCCGGTAGCCCGCGAGGCCAAACGCCTCGGTCACGCGGGCGATCGCAAGCCGCCGGTTGGCACCACTTAATCCGTAGACGCCGGCAAAGAACTCCAGGTTCTGGGCGACGCTAAGATCGCCATAGAGCGAGAACTTTTGCGCCATGTAGCCGAGCCGGCTGCGGGCGGCGGACGTTTGCGCCGTGATGTCGAGGCCGTCGACGCGCGCCACCCCCGAGGTTGGCCGCAGCAGGCCGCACAGCATCTTGAAGGTCGTCGATTTGCCGGCGCCGTTGGGGCCGAGCAGGCCGAAGATCTCGCCCTTGCCGATCGTGAAGGAGATGCGGTCGGCGGCGGTGAATGCGCCGTAATGGCGGGTCAATGCCCGTGCCTCGACCATGGGACCCGTGTTCGCCCGGAAGTGCTGTGCGGCGGCCGAAAGACGCGACACGGCCGGGCTAGGGCGGCCGAGAAGATCGACGAACGCATCCTCGAACCGTGGCGCTACCGGTGCGATGTCGATCACCGGCACGGCCGGGAAATCCTCGGGCGAAGGCGGCACCGCGTTGGGTGCCAAGACGATGCGAACGTTCGCGCCTTGCATGACGCCGTCGATGACGCCGGGTCGTCTGGCCGCTGCGGCGAGGATCGCCCGCCGGTGCGTCCCGGTGTTGCGGAGGTGGAAGCTTCGGCCTTGCATGCGGTTCGTCAGCGCGGCCGGCGCACCCTCGAAAATGAACCGTCCGGCGGTCATCAGGAGCACCCAATCGCAGCGCTCTGCCTCGTCGAGATAGGCCGTGCTCCAAATGACGCCGATGCCCTCACCGGTCAGCTGCTTGACCATGTGCCACAGGTCGCGCCGCGACACGGGGTCGACGCCGGCGCTCGGCTCATCGAGCAGAAGCAAGCGCGGCGTCCGGATGAGGGCGCAGGCCAGCCCCAGCTTCTGCTTCATGCCGCCCGACAAGGCGCCGGCGAGGCGGCCCGTGAAGGGCCCGAGATTGGTGAAGGCCAAGAGGCGCTCAAACGTCGCGCGTCGTTCTTCCCCCGTGACGCCGCGCAGATCGGCATAGAGCGCCAGGTTTTCGAGCACGGTCAGATCCTCGTAGAGCCCGAACCGTTGCGGCATGTAAGCGACGATCTCGCGCAACTGCGGCGCCTCCACGACCGGATCCCGCCCGCACACATCGAGCGTTCCGGCGTCCGCCGTGAGCAGCCCCATGATCAGACGCAGCAGCGTGGTCTTGCCGGCGCCATCGGGTCCGGCAAGCGCAGTGATTCCGCCAGCAGGAATCGTCATTGAGATGTTGTCGAGAGCCGGCGCGCCCCCATCGAAGCGTTTCGAGACGCCGGCGAGCCGGACCAGAACCGCGCTCATAGCCTACCTCGCAGCTGCGGTCTTGACGGTGACGGGCATGCCCTGTAGCAGGCCGGCCGTCTCCCCGCCGACAATCACCCGCACGCGGTAGACGAGGCTGGTGCGCAGCTCCCTGGTCTCCACGGATTTCGGTGTGAATTCGGCGACCGGCGAGATGAAGCCGATTTGTCCGCGGTACGCCTTGCCGGTATCGGTCACTACGTCCATTGGCATTCCAGCCTGCAGGCGGCCCAAGTCAGGCTCGGCCACGTAGGTGCGCACCCAGACCGGCGACAGGATCGTCACGGCATAGACGGTTTCACCAGGGGCAACGACTGCCCCCGCCTCGCGGACGCGGGTGAGGACGACGCCAGCGCTCGGGGCGACGAGATCGGCGTCGGCGAGCCGGCGTTCCGCCTGGGCGAGCGCCGCGGTCTCGGCCTCCAATTGGGCCTTGGCCGCGTCGATGTCCTCCCGCCGCGGCCCGATTTCGGCGAGCCTCAGGGTTTCTTGCGCCGATCTCAAGGCTGCCTGGCTTTGTCCTAATGCGGCGGTCGCCTCGTCGTGACGCTGGTGCGGGGAGACGCCGCGACCGGCGAGGTCCTGCTGGCGGTTCAAGGTCGCGTCGGCCAGAACGACGGCCGCCTGACGCTCAGCCACGACCGCGCGCGCCTGGGCGACCTCCTCCGGACGGCTGCCGCTCTCGAGCCGGGCCACGACCGCGGTTTGGACGGCGACGCGGGCACGGGCCAAGCGCATCTCGTCGGCGAAGTAGGACTTATCGAGGGACGCGATCGGCTGGCCCGGCTCCACCCGGTCGCCCTCGTCGACCTTCATCTGGGCAATACGGCCGGCGACCTTGAAGCTCAGATTGACCTGCCGGACGTCGACATTGCCCTGCAGGACCAGAAGGTCCTTGGTCTTCGCAGAGAAGGAGAAGAGGCCGGTCCAAGCCAGGATCGCAATGACGAGCAAGGCGAGGGCTGCGCCGATTGCAGCTCGGGTGTTGATGGCGTTCACGTCGAACTCTCCCATCCGCGTTGAGAGGACGATAGCGCGATCGTCGTTTCGCCGCGTATCGGCATCGTTGCAAAGTATTTCGTCGGGGATTCCGGAGAATGGACTTTCGGCGAAGCGAGATGCCGATCCTGCAGCCCGCAGTTCGCATCAGGAAGCTTCCTTCGTAAGGACCGACCCGGTAGCGAGGCCAGGCACTGATTGCTGCCGAAGCAGGTCCACTCCTTGGCGGCGGCGTAGATCGCCGGGATGGCGGCGAGCGTCAGCACCGTGGACGACACCATGCCGCCGATCATCGGCACGTCGATGCGGCTCACCACCTCCGAGCCCGTGCCGGTGCACCACAGGATCGGCAGCAGGCCGGCCATGATGGCGGGGGCCAGGAACATGAACGTCCCGATGATCGCTTGCTGCTGTGTGGACGACAGCGATGAGATGAACAGCCCGATGCCAATGATGGCGAGGAGATAGACGACCATCGCGCCATGAAGCAGGGTCATCGAACCGACCATCGGAACGGCGAGGACATACATGTTGCCCCTGATCCTTGGCTTTAATGACGCACCCAGCTTTTTGAAACGATGTCGCCGGAAGCTGCGCGCTGATAGCCGAGCCGTCGCGGCAATCGCCAGCAAGCGATGGCGGCGGCCGCGAGCAGGAGTGCGGCGAGGACGATAGACGCGGCAGAGACACCTGCGCCGGCAAACAGCGCCCCCCCGGCGAAAGACCCTATCGCTTGACCGAGATTTGTCACCGCCGTCTGTTTTCCAAGCTCGGCACCTTTTGCCTTCCCGCTTTCAAATGAGATCCAAAAGGTCAAGATGGGGAACAGGATGCCGGCGCTAGCGGCGACGATGGCCACAATGGTAAGAAGAGACGCGTACTCGCCCGTCTGTGGCATGAGAAGAAGCGCCGCTGCCATTACGGCAAGAGCAGGCGCGATGAGCCATCGGGTGGACGTCGGCCTAACGATTGGTGAAAAGACCATGGCCTGAACGACGAACATGACCCCGCTGCACGTTGTGAACATGAACGCGACCTGCCGCGGGCCTATGCCGAGATCTTGATTCCCCCGCAAGGCAAGTCCGACCTCGAACGCGCCGACTCCGGCTGCCACTACGAAACCGATTGCCCGCAGCCTCCAGATGGTGCTCGTATTCCCCGGTGAGACTGCTCCTGCCTTCAATAGATCACTCGAGTGCGCCATCCTTCCAGGCGAGAGCCAAATCGACACGGCCAGTGCAGCGACAAATGCAAGGGTCGAGATCGCAAGAAACGGCAGCTCATAGGATTGCCGCGCGAATGTCTGTGCGGCCGTCAGCGTGGTCGAGAGTGTAGCGAGGAAGCCGCTGAGCATCGGGCCGAGCAGGAATCCGGAAATGCTCGCCATGCTCACCCAGGCGAGGTGGCGGGCCCGCCACGAGTCGCTGCCGCCTTGATCGGCGATGACCGCAGAGGCCACCGGGGTGATGGACGCGGCGAAAGCGCCGGTCAAAAAGCGCTCGGTATAGAGCAATCCGATGGTTGGCTTGATCGATGACAGCAGGAGGCTTGCGCCAAAACCAACAAGTCCAACGACGAGAATGCGCCGGCGCCCGTGTTGGTCGGAGAGCCAGCCCCAGATCGGGGCAAAAAGAAAAAGCGCCAGGGCGTAGACCCCGGTCAGCAGCCCGGTATGCCGCGCTACCTCGGCCGCGGCATTGGGGCCGTCGATGACCTGCAGCATCAGCGGCAGGATGGGCAGCACGATGCCGTAGCCAGACGATACGACCACAACTGCAACCAGTAAGGCTGCCAATGCTGTGCCAGGAAACTTCTGACATTCTCCACGCAGCCGAGCTTTGATCATTGCGAATTACTCATCGCTGGTCAGCTCGCGCGGGTTGAACGGCTTGGCGAGGCAGTCGTCGGCACCGATCTCGAGGCCGACGATGCGGTCGGTGTCGGCCCCGCGCGCGATCAGTATGATGATCGGGGTGCTGGACGCCCTGCCGATCTTGCAGCCCGCAGTGCGCATCACGGTGCCTCCTTCGTGAGGGCCGGCGCGGCAGCGAGGCCGAGCACTGGTTGCCGCTGAAGCAGGCTGAACTCCTTGGCGGCGGCGTAGATGGCGGGAATGACGGCGAGCGTCAGCACAGTTGACGACACCATGCCGCCGATCATCGGCACGGCGATGCGGCTCATCACCTCGGAGCCGGTGCCGCTGCTCCACAGGATCGGCAGCAGGCCGGCCATGATGGCGACCACTGTCATCATTTTCGGCCGCACGCGCTCGACCGCACCCTCCATGATGGCTGCGTAGAGATCGTCGCGGGTGAAGGCGCGGCCCTGCGTCTGGGCCCGCTTGCGGTGGGCCTCGAGCGCGTGGTCGAGATAGATCAGCATGACGACGCCGGTCTCGGCGGCGACGCCGGCCAGCGCAATGAAGCCGACGACCACCGCGACCGAGAGATTGAAGCCCAGCCACCACATCAGCCACAGCCCGCCGACCAGCGCGAAGGGCAGCGACAGCATGACGATCAGCGTCTCCGTCACCCGCTTGAAGTTGAGGTAGAGCAGAAGCAGGATGAGCAGCAGCGTGACCGGTACGACAATCGTCAGTCGCGCTTTGGCCCGCTCGTAGAACTCGAACTGGCCGCTCCAGGTGACGTAATAGCCGGGCGGCAGCTTCACCTCGCCGGCGATGGCGCGCTTGGCGTCGGCGACATAGCCCGCGAGATCGCGGTCGCGCACATCGACAAAGATATAGGCGGCGAGCTGCGCGTTCTCGGTGCGGATCGCCGCCGGCCCTTGCACGCGCTTCAAGGTCGCGACCTCGCCGAGCGGGATGGAGGCGCCGCCCGGTGTCGGCACCAGCACCTCGCGTGCGATGGCGTCGGGATCGCTGCGCGAGTCGCGCGGATAGCGCACACTGACCGTGTAGCGCTCACGGCCTTCGACGGTGGTCGTTACCGGCTCGGCGCCGAGGGCCGCGGAGATCACGTCCTGCACGTCGCCGACCATCAGGCCGTAGCGGCCTAGCTGGTCGCGCTTGGGCTCGATCTCGAGATAGTAGCCGCCGAGTATGCGCTCGGCGAAGGCACTCGCCGTGCCCGGCACATTGCGCAGCACCGTCTCGATCGTGCGCGCCTGCCTCTCCATCTCCTTCAAGTCGGTGCCGAACACCTTGAGGCCGATCGGCGTGCGGATGCCGGTCGCCAGCATGTCGGTCCGCGCCCGGATCGGCATGGTCCAGGCATTGGATACGCCGGGGAACTGCAGCGCCTTGTCCATCTCGGCGATCAGCTTCTGCGTCGTCATGCCCGGCCGCCACTCGGCCTCGGGTTTGAGGTTGATCACCGTCTCGAACATCTCGGTCGGCGCCGGATCCGTCGCCGTGGCGGCGCGGCCCGCCTTGCCGAAGACGGAGGCGACCTCGGGGAACGACTTGATGATCTTGTCCTGGGTCTGCAACAGCTCGCCGGCCTTGGTGATGGAGAGACCGGGTAGCGTAGTCGGCATGTAGAGCAGCGTGCCCTCGTTGAGGCTCGGCATGAACTCGGAGCCCAGACGCAGCGCCGGCCAGACACTCACGGCGAGGACCAAGGCGGCGATGCCGATGGTCAGCGCCTTTGCGCGAAGCACGGCCTTGATGATCGGCCGGTAGGTCCAGATCAGGAAGCGGTTCACCGGGTTCCTCGCCTCCGGCATGATGCGGCCACGGACGAAGATGACCATCAGCGCCGGCACCAACGTCACGGAGAGGAACGCCGCTGCCGCCATGGCGAAGGTCTTGGTGAAGGCCAGAGGTTTGAACAGGCGTCCTTCCTGGGCTTCCAGCGAGAAGATCGGCAGGAACGACACTGTGATGATGAGCAGCGAGAAGAACAGCGCCGGTCCAACCTCGCTCGCGGCTTCGATCAGCACCTCGACGCGTGGCTTGTCCGGAGGAGCACGCTCCAGATGCTTGTGCGCGTTCTCGATCATGACGATGGCGGCATCGATCATGGCGCCAATGGCGATGGCGATGCCGCCCAAGCTCATGATGTTGGAAGAAATGCCGAGCAGATACATGCAACCGTAGGCGACGAGGATGCCGACGGGCAACGTCAGGATGGCGACGAGCGCACTGCGCGCGTGGAGCAGAAACACGACGCACACTAGCGCAACGATGATGCTCTCCTCGACCAGCGTGCGCTTTAAGGTCTCGATGGCGCGATGGATCAGCTCGGAGCGGTCGTAGACCGGGATGATCTCAGTGCCGTCGGGGAGACTCGACTTGATCTCGGCGATGCGCGCCTTGACAGCGTCGATGACGGTGAGAGCGTTCTGGCCATAGCGCTGCACGGCAACGCCGGACACCACCTCGCCCTCGCCGTTGAGCTCGGTGACACCGCGGCGCTCGTCGGGGACGAGTTCGACGCGGGCCACGTCGCGCAGATGGACAGGCGTGCCGCCCTCCGACCTGAGCACGATCTGCTCGAGATCCTTCGCCCCGCGCAGGTAGCCGCGCCCGCGGATCATGAACTCGGTCTCGGCCAGCTCGACGACCCGGCCGCCGACATCGATGTTGGAGGCGCGGATGGCATCGCGGATCTTGGAAAGCGGGATGTCGAGCGTGCGCATGCGGCCCGGATCGACGACGACGCTGTATTGGCGCACGAAGCCGCCGACGCTCGCCACCTCGGAGACGCCCTCGGCCTTGGCCAGCGCGTAGCGGACCTGCCAATCCTGGGTGGAGCGCAGCTCGGCCAGGGTGCGGCGGGCGGCCGTCACCACGTACTGGTAGACCCAGCCGACGCCGGTGGCGTCGGGACCTATGGTCGGCGTGATGCCGCGTGGCAGGTTGCGGGCGGCGAAGCTCAGGTATTCGAGGACTCTGCTGCGCGCCCAGTAGATGTCGGTACCGTCCTCGAAAATGACGTAGACGAAGCTGACGCCGAAGAAAGAGAAACCGCGCACGACCTTGGATTTGGGCACCGACAACATGGCCGTGGTCAGCGGATAGGTGATCTGGTCCTCGACCACCTGCGGGGCCTGCCCCGGCGCCTCGGTGTAGAGGATCACCTGCGTATCGGAGAGGTCGGGGATGGCGTCGAGCGGCACATGGCGCAAGGCGTAGAGCCCGGCGCCGACGGCGAACATCGCTCCGAGCAGGACCAGCAGCAGGTTGCGGGCCGACCAGCGGATAACCCAGGCGATCATTGGCCGCGCTCCGTTACCGTCGAATGCTGGTGCCCCGCCGCCGGCGCGGCCGGTGTGGTTGCGGTGGGCTCTGCCGGCGCGTCTGACGGCGCGGACTTGTCGGCGGTGAAGCCCTTGAGTGCGGCCTTCAGATTGCTCTCGGCGTCGAGCAGGAAGTTCGCACTGACGACGACCTTCTCGCCGGCCCGAACCCCGTCGCGCACCTCGACGTAGTCCTCGCCCTTCACGCCGAGCTTCACCGCACGCGGCTCGAAGCGGCCCTCGCCGCGCTCGATCAGCACCACTTGGCGGGTGCCGCTGTCGATGACGGCGGAGGTTGGAACGGCGAGCCGCGCGACGTGATCGGTGCCGCTGCCGATGGCGACGTCGGCGTACATCTCGTGCTTCAGGCGCAGATCGGCGTTCTCCAGCTCGATGCGCACTTTGCCCGTGCGCGCCCTGGCATCGATCTCGTGCAGGATGAAGGTGACCCTGCCGGTGCGCGGCTCGGTCGGATAGGTGCGGAAGGTGACGGTCGCCGAGGCCCCGATCTCGATGCCGCCGAGGTCCTGCTCCGGCACGTCGGCAATGACCCAGAGCCGCGACAGGTCGGCGATGCGGAAAAGCTCTTCGCCGGCCTTGGCCATCTGGCCTTCGATGACCTTCTTCTCCAGCACGACGCCCGTCGCTGGCGACGGCCAGTCGATGGACATGAGCGGGGCCGAGCCTTCACGCAGGCTCTTGATGACTGCGTCGGGAACATCGAGGTTCTTCAGCCGCTGCACCGCCGCCTGCTCGTCTCTCGGACCGCGGTTGCCATAGGTGGTCGCGGTGCGGTAGTCGACCTCGGCGCTCACGATCTGGGCGCTGTAGACGCGAAACAACGGCTCGCCCGCGCGCACCTGCCGCCCCGTCTCGTTGACGAAAAGCTTCTCGACGAAGCCATCGCTGCGTAGCGAGACGATGCGCAAGCTGCGCTCGTCGAGGCGCGCCACGCCGGGCGCGCGGACCGGGCGCGTGATATGGCGCATCTGGGCCGCCTCGCTGCGCACCCCGGCCCGCTGCACGCGGTCGAGGCTCACCTTGAACGAGCTGCCGTCGTCGGCGTCCTCGCCCTCATAGACCGGGATGTAGGCCATCCCCATCGAGTCCTTCTTCGGCGTCGGCGAGGTGTCGGGCAGGCCCATCGGGTTGCGGTAGTAGAGAACTTTGCGCGGGCCGCCCTTGACCGGCGTACTGGCGCCTGCCTCTTTCGGCGCGAGACCCGGCTCCTCGGACTCGAAGACCGGCAGGTAGGTGCGGCCATCGGGGGTCTTTTTCTCGGTTGGCGAATAGTCTGGCTTGCCGTCGGGATCGCGCCAGTACAGCACCGTGCGGCCGGTCGCTGACGCCGGCTGGGCAATTGCGAGTGCCTGGGGAGGGGAGAGGGCGGGCCAATGGCCCGCACCCACACGATAGCCGCCGCCGGCAAGAACGCTCGCCGCCAGCAGCAAGGCAGGGATGGTCAGCTTGGACATGGCGCCCCCCTCAGTCCTTGGCTCGGAAAATGACCGTGGCTTTCACCGTCTCCGGCTCGCCTTGGACCTTTGCGGCCAGCGTCAGCGCCCAGCGTCCGGCCATTGTGAGGTCGGCCTTGAAGCGGTAGAGACCCGGCTCGCTGGCCGCGACGGGCTGGATCGTGCTCGTCATGTCGGCCATGCCGTCCGGCGCCATGTCGAGCCGCGTCTGGAAGATCACCGCGCCGGCCACGGCATGACCGCCGGGCTTGTGTACGAGGCGGACCGCGATCTCCCGGTCCGGGCCGGCCTTGACCTCGACCTGCGCCGGCTCGAACGCATAGTCGGTGGCGCCCGCCCACGCGGACCCCAGGGAGACGCTGGCCGCGGCGGCCAGCAGCGTTGCGACGACAAGAGGCTTGATCATCATGTTTCTGCTCCCTGAACTCGAGCTTTGAGGATTGGGCTTTTCGGACTGGTCGGGGGACAAGCCATGCCGACGTTGCGCGCCGGCTCGCGGCAGGCGCTGAGCGCGCGTTGCTCGATCACGCTGTTGGGCAAGCTTCAGGCTCGGGGAGGTGGAGTCGGCGGTCGCCAACCGAACGAGGCGCCTTGCGTCGTCACGTCAGGTGCAATGAATTGGCGGGCGACACTCGGTCGTGGCGCGGGGCGGTCGAGCATGGCGACGACCTTAAAGCACTTGAGCGCGCACAGCGCCGAGGCACACGCCGCCACCATGCCCGCACAACAGGCGTGGTCGCCGGTGAGCGCCTTGAGCTTCCCGTACGCCGTGGTCTTGGCGTGCGAGGGACAGTCGTCCACAGTCGTTGCGCTCAAAGTCTCCGGGGCCTTCGCCGGCAGGGCGGCCGCGATCGGCGACAGGACGAGCCCGACCGAGATCAGCAGTGCAAGGATGGAGCGCGCGAAGGTCATGGTCGCAGTCTTGTCCGGAACTCGCCGTCGATGAATTGACTTGGCTCAAGTCTGGTGGCCACTCGGGCGCGAATGCCGCGCCATAAGGCGATCATCAGCTTACCGGCTCTTTTGTGCCGTCGTGTTTCGCCTTTGTAACAATTTATTGCCGCACGCCGATGCGTTTCGCTGACGGCAGGGTGCGGCGGCGCTCGGCGCCTTATTCGCCGGCTCCTTGAGATGGTGGGCATCATCGGCTAGCGCGAGACCGCCAGCGCCGAGAAGCAGGGCCGAAAGGATAGCGGCAAGCGAAAGAGTCCTGATTGCCTCATTGTTGTCTCCTGAGCATCCGTGAAAGGGTGGAAAAATTCACTTCGGCATTGCAGCGCAGGCCGGATATCGGCTGCCCGCTGCAATGCCTGCTTTCGTCTCAGTGCTTCATGGTGAAGCCGGTGATCGTCACCACGCCGCCCTGTTTGGCAACGTGAATGGTCACTTCATCGCCCTTCTTCAGCATGTTGAGGTGCGTCGTATCAGAAACCGGCAAGCTCATCGTCATGGCCTGCATTCCAATCTTTTCGACGGCTCGGTGCGAGATGGTTAGCGTGTGTCCGCCAACATCGGCCTCGACGACACGAACCGGTACATTCACAGTCCGACTGGGGGTTGCGGCGGCGCCGCCATCCAACTGCTGCCACTTCTCGAACCACGCGTCGCCACTCATTTGCGCCATGGCGGGCGCAGTGCTGGCGAGCGCGAGCGCCAACGCGATGATGATGCCTGACTTTGACCTGAGCATTGCGGTCTCCCTCGAAGGATTTGACTACGCCACTGCGCCTCATCGCGCTTGGCAAAGAGACCATAGACACGCCGGCGTTTCGCCGTGTGTCGGCTCTGTTACAAAATGCTTCAGTGAGCGCCGGCTGGGCGAGACTTTCGGCTTATGGCTGCGGCATGCGGAATTTCTGCGGCAAATGACTTTCAGATGAGGCAATGGGGCTCGCTTGGCGCAGCATCAATTTGCAACCATGGCGCAATAATTTGCAATCGCGGCGAAATCCTGACGAAACATGAGACGGCACGATTTTATTCGTGTCGGCCCCGATGCCGAGCAATGCTGAAACAAGGAGATCCATCATGAGGCGGTTTATCATCATAGCGAGCATGGTGCTCGCCGTCGGCGGCCTCGCCACCGCGGCGTCGGCCGACCACTCGAAGAACTGGGGTGACAACTTCCTGGAGCAGCTGCTGAAAAACGGCAGCCAGGGCGGCTAACGGCTACCCTTCGTTCGTGTTGGCCGCAATACCGATCTATGCTGAAACAAGGAGACCAATCATGAAGCAGTTTATCATCGTAGCGAGCATGCTGCTCGCCCTCGGCGGTCTCGCCACCGTGGCGTCGGCGGACCACAACGCGCGGGGTTGGGCCGATCACTACTTCGAGGACTTGCAGAGGAACGGCAGTTGAGATGTGCCAACGCCGGGCGGCTGGAGACGCTCGCGTCCGCCGCCCGGTCCTTCGATGATATCACTTCGCCTTCTCGAGCTTCATGACGGTGAACTGGCCGTTCACCTTCTCGGGCTCAAACTTGACCTTGTCGCCGGGCTTGACCTGCTTCAGCATCGCGGGATCGTTGGCGCGGAATACCATCGTCATGCCCTCGTCCATGTCGAACTTCTTGATCGGGCCGTGCTTGATCGTGATCTTGCCGGCCGATTCGTCGACCTTGGTGACCTCGCCGGAGACCATCGCCCCTTGCGCGAGCGACGGGAGCGGCACGGCGGCGACGAGCAGCAAGAACGTGGTCGCGAGAGCGAGACGCGATTTACGCATGATCATTCTCCTCCTTCACTGACTGTCTGAACGCGATTTCCGAGCCTCACTTGACGACGACGGTGCCATGCATGCCGGCCTCGTAGTGACCCGGAATGAGGCAGGCGAACTCGAACGTGCCGGCCTTGGAGAACCGCCACAGAATTTCGGCAGTCTCCCCCGGCTTCAGCCGCTTGCCGTTCGGCTCGTCGTGCTCCATCTCCGGGTTCTTCTGCATGACGATCTTGTGCTTGGCGTTGTGCTCGCCCGAGTCGAGCAGGAACTCGTGATCGAGCGCGCCCGCATTCTTCAAGACGAACTTGATCTGCTCGCCTTTCCTCACCTCGATCCTGGCCGGCGCGTAACTCATAGCGCCGTCGCCCTCGCGCATCTGGATCTCGACGACCCGGAATGGTTTCTTCGGGTCGCCCGGCTTACCCGCCGAGAAAGCGTCGTCGGAGTGAGCGCTGGCTCTGTCCGATGTCTCCAGCACTGCCAAAGTCGCACCGATAGCACGCAGCGCGAGCAGCACGGCAAATGCAATCCTACGCATCGAGCCTCCAAGCATGATATCTAACGCCAACGGGGGCATTAACCTCGCGCATCTGAAGCGCACATGAACGGGGGCGATGTCGTGGGCATCTAATGGCCGCCGTGGCCGCCATGCGGCTTGACCGCTTTGAGTTCGATCTCGCCGGGGGTTGGATTGGCCGCGGGCGGCGCGCGACTTGGTGCGGGGGTGGCCTGCTCGCCTTTCCATTCGTAAGCCACCGTCCCCTCGGGGTGCTTGTACCAACCGGGGTCCTTGTAATCACCGTGGGCTTGCCCGTCGCGGACTTTGACGACGGTGAACATGCCACCCATCTCGATCGGGCCGAACTGGCCGAAGCCGGTCATCATGGGAAGCGTATTGTCGGGGAGCGGCATCTCCATCTCGCCCATGTCGGCCATGCCGCCCTTGCCCATGGCCATGTAGTCGCCGGTGACGACGCGCCGGATCCTCTTCTGGATGTCCTTCTGGTCGACACCGATGTAGGTCTTCACGTCGTGCCCCATGGCGTTCATGGTGTGGTGAGACTTGTGGCAGTGGAATGCCCAGTCGCCTTCGGCGGCGTCGAACTCCATAGCGCGCATCTGGCCGACGGCGACATCGGTCGTGACCTCGGGCCAGCGCGCCGCTTCGGGAATCCAGCCGCCGTCCGTGCCTGTCACCCAGAAGTGGTGACCGTGCAGATGGATGGGATGGCTGGTCATGGTGAGATTGCCGATGCGCACGCGCACCCGGTCGCCCTTGGCGCAGACGAGATGGTCGATGCCCGGGAAGACGCGGCTGTTGAAGCAGAAAAGATTGAACTCGAGCATGGTCGTGACCTTCGGTACATAAGCGCCCGGCTCGATGTCGAAATTATTCAACAGGAATACGAAATCGCGGTCGACGCGGCGCACTTTCGCGTCGCGGTCGTGTACGACGAAGAAGCCCATCATGCCCATCGCCATCTGCACCATCTCGTCGGCATGAGGATGGTACATGAAGGTGCCGCTCTTTCGCAGCTCGAACTCGTAGACGTAGGTCTGTCCCGGCTTGATCTGTGGCTGCGTCAACCCACCGACTCCGTCCATGCCGCTGGGCAGCAGCATGCCGTGCCAGTGGATGGTCGTGTGCTCGGGCAGCCTGTTGGTGACGAAGATGCGCACCTTGTCGCCCTCGACCGCCTCGATGGTCGGTCCCGGCGACTGGCCGTTGTAGCCCCACAGATGCGCCTTCATGCCGGGCGCCAGCTCGCGCACGACCGGCTCGGCGACGAGGTGGAACTCCTTCCAGTCGCCATTCATGCGCCACGGCAGCGTCCAGCCGTTGAGCGTGACCACAGGCTGATAGTCGGGGCCTGAGGCCGGGATGAGCGGCGGCTGCATCAGCGGGGAGGTCTGCGTCGGCGCCTCGGGGATCGATGCCGCCTGGGCGCGGCCGCTCACCTGGGTGGCTCCGAGGAGGGCCAGACTCGAGCTGGCGAGGAAGGTTCGGCGAGAAACCGTCACGGCATCGCTCCCAACATGATCAGTGCTCCTGGGCGTTGGCGCTACCGGCGACGACGGCGGTACGGATGGCCTCACCCTCACCGCCCTCGCCGGCGCCACCATGGATCGCCACCTGCAAGTGCGCCGTCGCCAGCCAGTAGTCGCGCCGGGCCTCGATGCTTTGCACATTGGCGGCAATGCGGGCGCGTGAGTCGGCCAGCAGCGCAAACAGGTCCTTGATCATGCCGCTGTAGTTGAGCAGCATCTCGTCGGAGATGATCTTGCGCAGCGGCACGATCTCCTTCTCGAAATGCCGGGCAATATCGTAGGCGCCGCGGTAGCCGACATAAGCCTCGCGCGCCTCCGAGCGCACGTTGACGGCTTTCTCGATCAACCGGTTGACGGCCTTCATGTAGGTCTCCTCGGCAAGGCGGACTCGTGTCTCGCCGAAGTCGTAGATCGGGATCTGGAACTCGACGTCGAGCCCGTGGCGCTTGATGCGATCGACCTCGGTTTCGGTCACACCGGCAACCGTCGTGACCTTGCTGTCCTTCTCGGACTTGAATTGGCCCGCCACCTCGAGCACGTTGATGAAGCGCGTTCTCCTCGTCAGCCCGAGCTCCTTGGCGAGGATGTCCAACTCCATGCGAGCGACCTCGAGATCGACCCGACAGGTCACGGCCTCGGTCTCGACATCGGGCAGCGACTTTGGGCGCGCCAGCAGCGGCTTCAGCGCCGGCGGCAGCCGGAACTTGGTGTCGCCGCCCCACAGGCCGAGGGCGCGGATGAGCCGATCGCGCTCGGCCCGCTCGCGCAAGCGGCCGAGCGCGAGCTGGCCGCTGACCTCGGCATAGAAGGCATGCTCACGCGCCTGATCGAGCTTCGACAACGCGCCGGTCTCGCCGAGCTTCTTGGCGAGGTCCGAGACCGCCTGAGCGGAGGCGCGCGCCTCGTCGAGAAACTTGACCGTCTGACCAGCCGCGACAGCGCGATAGAAGGCACGCCGCGCTTCCGCGGCGGTGCGCAAGGTGGCGTCGACGGCCCGCAGCTGCGCCTGACGAAACTTGGCTTCGGCGATCTCGCGCCGCCGCGGCAGCGTTGCCAGGCCGAGGATGTTCTGCACGATCTGCCGCTCAATCTCGAAACCGCCGCTGCCGACGATGCGCGAGAGCGACACGGTCGGGGCCGGCGGCAGGCTCGCCTCGACCATCTGCGCTTCCGAGACCCCAAGGTCGTTGTACGCCGCCTGCAGCCCGCGATTGTTGAGCAGCGCCACCTGGACCGCGGCATCGACCGTCATGGGCTTGGCGAGCAGCGCGCGCACCTTGCTTTGCGCGAGCGCAGCCTGCTCCTCGGTCGCGACTTTCACGATCTCCTTGTCGAGGACGTTGTCCGCATGATCCCGCACAATGGCCATGCCGCCGTCGCCCGAGAAGCTGGCGCAACCTGCCGTCGTGAGCATCGCTGCCAGCGCAGCCATCATGACCCGTTTCCCGCGTCCGTCTCTGCGCGTCCCCTCCGCCCCCCGCATCTTCGCTGGTCCCCTCCGGCGTATTTGTCCGTTCTCAGCCTGCCCTGCCCCCGGGCAGCGCAATCCATTTCAGGGTGCCTTGGCCGGCGGGGCCTGCTCCTTCGGTGCGGACGAAGGTGGTGTCACACGGCGGTTGACATCGCCCCACGGCAGCGGCGCGACCGGTCGATAGCTCTCAGTCCCATCGGTGACTGAGCGATAAACCAGCGCTGGGACCTCGACAGCCTCATCAGGCATCATGCCGGAGACCGGCCACTCGGCCGGCGCCTCCCCGAATCCGGCCAGAAGGGCCGCGCCAAGAAGGATGGCGGTCAGTCTTGGCGTCATGGCCGGTTGGCACCTCAAGTGTCGGCTCCATCACCGTTTGGGCAGCCTTGCCTGCAATGCCTGCCCGAATCGCTAAGTTACCAGCCGTCGCAGAAGACTATCTTGCAGGCGCACATAAAGCTGCCCTGCAGAAGCCCCGCAGCGAATCACCCGCTGAAGCTAGCAAAAGCCACGTGGCAGCGTGTTGCGTGACTGTAACAAATTGTTTCATTGCTTGCCGGGTGGTCCAAGGTGTGGCAAATCGGCCGCAGGCGCGGGCCGGCATATTGCAACGGCGCCCTCGTTGTCGCGCGCGCTTCAGGTGGTTGAAACTATTTGAAGCGGGATTGAAACCATTTGTAACGGGAGCGAAATCGTGGCGCAAAGTTTCATGGCTACCATTTATCGTGTCGATCGGAAATCGGTCAACTCCGAGAAAATCGGCACAAAGCATTCAGGAGACAACCATGAAACGCATTCTCTTCGTCTCGAGCTTGATTCTCGCCCTCGGCGTCGTCTCGAACATCGCCTCCGCCGACCATTCGCAGAACTGGGGTGACAACTATCTCGAGCAGCTGCTGAAGAACGGGTCTTCCGGCGGATGACACCCGGAGCCTGCTGAGGCAGCACGGAAGGCGGCAAGGCGCTAGGCCCTGCCGCCCGCCGGCCTCAGGCCGCGGTTTGAGCAGCACGGCGGGACAGCAACACGCTCGCCCGGAGCCCGCCCTCGGGCCGGTTCGCCAGCGTGAGCGTGCCGCCGTCGGCCTCGATCTTCGATTTGGCGATCGTCAGCCCGAGGCCGACGCCGCCGGTCTCGCGGTTGCGCGAGGTCTCGAGACGCACGAACGGGTCGAATACGGAGCCGAGCCTGTCTGGCGGAATGCCCGGCCCGTCGTCGTCGATGTGGAGCGCAACCGAGCTCGGTCCGACCTCGATCCCGATATGGGCTCGGCCGCCGTATTTCACTGCGTTCTGGATCAGGTTCGAGAGGGCCCGCTTCAGTCCGAGATGACGGCCCCGGATGACGAGACTGCGCGCGCCATCGAGGGTCACGTCCTGACCCAAGTCGCTCGCCTCGTCGGCCAGCGTTCTGAGCAGGGCCGCGAGATCGAGCACGCGCGGCGTCTCCTCCTCGGTCTCGCCCCTGAGATAGGACAGCGTCGCGTCGATCATCTGCTCGAGCTCACCGAGATCGGCGGCCATGCCCACCGTCGTCTCGCTGCTGCCGAGATCCTCGATGCGGAGCTTCAGGCGCGTCAGCGGCGTTCTGAGATCGTGGGAGACAGCGGCCAGCGCCCGCGTCCGCTCGTCGATCAGCCGCGTGATGCGCGCCTGCATGTCGTTGAAGGCGATGGCGAGATCGCGCACCTCGCGCGGCCCCGTCTCGGGGATGCTGGCGACCCCGTGCTCCGGCCGCAGCTCTCGCACGGCGTTGGCCACCGACCTGATCGGCCGCGTCAACCAACCGGCAATCAGCACCGACACGACCACCACGCCCAGCGCCATCAGCGTGGTCGATACGAGGGTGCCGTGGCCGTCGGCATGCGGGCGGCCATAGGCAAGCAGGCTGACATTGACCCAGCTCGCGTCCGGCAGACGCAGCGAGACCAGCGCCACGTGGGGGTCCCCCTCCCGCCGGCCTGCCGATCCGACAACGACGTCGTCCGCTCCGATCTCGGGCGCCAGTCGGCGCACGCGGCCGGCGAGCCCGGCCCACTGCTCAGCCCCCGGCCCGCCGGCGATCGCCCGCTCGGTACGGCTCCAGTGCACCTCGATGGGCCCGCCCGACAACTGGTGGGCCACCTCGTCGCGCTCGGCCACGCCCGCCAGCTTCAGACTGCGCGTGATGGCGACGAGGCGGTCGGCGAGGCGCGTTTCATGCGCCAGCGTCAACTCCTGCTCGAGCGCTACCTCGTAGCTCCACAGGCTCAGCACGTGCGTCAGGGTGATGCCGATGAGCGAGACGAGGATCGTGCGCCCGACGAGGGTGTCGAGGGCCCGCATCATGCGCGGGTGACCGCCGGCACGAACATGTAGCCGGCGCCGCGGATGGTCTTGAGCATGGCTTGCCCCTCCTCGCTCGTGTCGATCTTGCGGCGCAAGCGGCTCACCTGCACGTCGATCGCCCGGTCGAAGCCCGTGGCGATGCGGTGCTTGGCGGCGTCGAGCAGCTGCTCGCGCGTGAGCACGCGCTGCGGCGCCTCGAGGAAGGTGAGCAGAAGATCGTACTCGCCGGTCGACAGATCGATGACCACGCCGTTGGGATCGGTCAGCTCGCGGCGCTGCGTGTCCAGCGTCCAGCCCTCGAATTTTAGAAGGTGGCCCGTCGCTCTGGAAACGATCCCCCCGGCGCTGCGCGCCCGCCGTAGCACGGCGTTGACCCGCGCCAGCAGCTCACGCGGATTGAACGGCTTGGCGAGGTAGTCGTCGGCGCCGATCTCGAGGCCGACGATGCGGTCGGTGTCCGCCCCGCGCGCCGTCAGCATGATGATCGGGACGGGTGAGGTCTTGCGGAGCTCGCGGCAGAGATCGAGACCGCTCGTACCGGGCAGCATGAGATCGAGGATGATGAGATCGATCGTGGCGTCGGCCAGCACCTGGCGCATCTCGCGCCCGTCGCGCGCGGTGGTCACCCGATGGCCGTTCTCGCGCAGGAACTTGGCGACGAGCTGGCGGATCTGGCCGTCGTCGTCGACGACCAGGATGTGGGCCTCACAATCGCGGGAGAGAGCAGGGCTGGCGTTGTCTGGCTTGTCGGTCATGGTGCACATGCTGGCGTGGTCGCTGGAGCGTGGCAAGAGGTCATGGGTGCGCCCTCACCCATGTCCGCGCACTTCGGCAAACCGCCGATCGGCCTACTCACCCGGCCAGCAGCCCGAACTCTGGCAGCCCTTCAACTTCTTACGGCATTCGTCCATCGCGCTTTCCTTGGCCGTGACCTGAGAAGCTTCGCGCTGGCCCATCACCGTCTGCCATTGGTTCCGGATGCCAGTGTAGCCGTAGGCATTGCACACCCAGCCGCTACGGGCCGCCATCGTCTGCGGATGGGCCTGCGCCTCGCCGGCCAGCGCGGCCGCCGCGCCGACGATCAACAGGGCGAGACCCAGCTTCGTGCCTTCCTTTGCCATGAGCCCGCTCCATACTTGTCTGCATCATCAGACTGAGCCTACGGCGCGGCCGGTTTCGCTGCGTTACGGCCGTGTTACAAAGTGTTGCGGAGGCACGATCCGACATCGACTAAGAAGCGCGAAATCGCTTTGTTTGATGCCTGTTTGCGAAATGGTGATAACAGCCCTGTGAAGCGCCGCTGGTGATCACTATGTCTAAATGGCTCGGGCGTATGGCGTCGGTGGAGGGCGCGCCCCATGAGGCTTGTGCGGCTGATCCTTTCCGTATTCATTGCAGTCGGACTGGTTCTGGCGCCGGCCCAGGCGGGTCTTGCAATGCGGATGGCACCAATGGCCGCCATGGCCAACATGGACAACACGGATGATGCCGTCGTCGCAGTACAGGGCAAGCCTCACACATGCTGCGACTGCCCATGTTGCCCAACCTCGACAACGTGCTCGATGGTCGTTTGTGCCGGTCAGTGCGTGCAGCTGGGCCCTGCGCCCGAGTTTGTGCTTCAGTCGGGCGGTCGTGCCTCGCTGAGTTCGATAATGCCGATCACATGCGACGGGCTCAGGTGGCAGCCCCCTATTCCACCTCCCCGAGCTTGAGACTTCGCGAGTATGCGCAGTGGCGACGCTTGCGCTGATGTCGTGCGGGTTGTGCCCGCGCAACGCTGGAAGTCTTTCAAGAGTTCATGGAGACCAACAATGCTGAAATCTCTGATCACGGCTTTGGCCGTTGCCGCGTTCGCCGTCACGAGCTTCACCGTGGTGGCACAGGCGCACCACAAGACAGGGCACTGCATCCCGGGTATTCTCACTGCAGGCTGTCCATTGACGCCGCAGGGACCCAAGCCATAAGGGCGGATAGAACGACAGGCGGCGGGCCATTGGCTGGCACCTTGCTGGTAGTCGGCGCTGAAATGCCCCCGGCTCCTCATTTCCATTGAGGGGCCGGGCGGCAACGCGCGCAGTTTCAAGCAAGCTGACGCATCGCCATGCTTGGAGCCAGATCAAGGCAGCGGTGATGCAGGGCCGCGAGCGTGGATCGGTGGCCCACCGACACGATGGCCGCCGTGGGCAGCTCGGCCTTGAGCATGCGATAGAGCGCGGCCTCGGAAGTCTCGTCGAGTGCCGAGGTGGCCTCGTCCAAGAGCAGCACGTCGGCTTTCGTGAGCAACGCCCGAGCAAAACTGACGCGTTGCTGCTCACCGAGCGAGAGCATGTCGCACCACTGGACAGACCGGTCGAGGGCGGCGGCCAGATGCGTCAGTCCGACCCTGTCGAGGACGGCCCGTATCTCTGCGTCATTGATCGCGTGCTCGGCGGCGGGATAGGCGAGCGCCGCCCGCAGTGACCCAAGCGGGAGGTAGGGCCTCTGCGGCAGCACCAGCAGACGCGTTCCCGGTGCGAGCAAAACCCGCCCCTTCGCGAATGGCCAGAAGCCACGGATAGCCCGCAGCAGAGTCGTCTTGCCGCAGCCCGACGATCCGGTGAGGAGCAGTGTCCTTCCGGCCTCGACAGCGAAATTGGCACCCTGAAGAAGCGGCATGCCACAAGGCTTTGCAACATGGACATCGACGAGACGAAGCGGAACCTCGGCCCAGCCGCCGGCGATCTCGACGCCGCTGTCGGCGGCACTGGCGCGCGCCAGCCTCGTTTGCGCCATAAATCCCGACAAGCGGTCGACGACCGCGAGCCACTCGGCAAGTCGCGCATAGGCGTTGACGAGGTACGAAAAGGACGTGTGGACCTGACCAAACGCCCCCGCCGTCTGCATCACAGTGCCGAGTGGTATGGTGCCGGCAAAGAAGGGCCGTGCCATGATCAGATACGGGACGATGACCGCGACCTGATTGTAGCCCGAGGTGAAGAACGTCAGCGACTTCTGCCGGCTCATGACGGCGTGCCAGTTGTCGACGACGCTGGCGAAGCGGGTCGAGAGTAGGCCGCGCTCGGCGGTCCCGCCGTCCATCATGGCGATCTGCTCGGAGTGCTCACGCACGCGCACGAGCCCGAAGCGAAAGTCGGCCGCCAGGCGCTGCTGATCGAAGTTGAGGCTGATGAGGTGGCGGCCGATCAAATGGGCCCCGATCGTGCCGACAAGGGCGACACCGGCAGCGACCCAGACGAGGTGCCCCGGCACGCCGAGAGTGAGCCCGAAGGCGGCCAGCGGAACCTGGGTCGACAAGCCCCAGAGGATGATGCCAAACGATGCGAGCGACGTGATGGCCGAGAACAGACCGATGCCGAGCGACAGCGTCCGATCGACGAACATGGCCGTGTCTTCAGCGATCCGCTGATCGGGGTTGTCGGCGCCATCGCCCGCGAGTCGCATCCGGTAGTGCGTTCCTCCCTCGAGCCAGCCGTCGAGCAAGTGCAGCGTCATCCATCGCCGCCACCGGATTTGCAGCCATTGATTGAGATAGAGCTGATAGACCGAGTTGACGATGAAGACGGCAGCAATGGCCGAGAAGACGAGGATCTCGCGCCAGAAGGTATCGACGTCCTTGTTTTGCAGCGAGTCGTAGAACCGCGCATTCCATTGGTTGAGGACGACCGCGAGATAGACCTGTCCGCTTTCGGCGAGCATGATCGCCAGAAGAAGTCCGCGACCAATCCAGCTCTCCTTGACGAGCAGCTTGCCGAGCAGGCCAAGGGATACCGCCGTCCTGTCCTGCGATTGGAAGTACGGGGCCACAAGCCGCCTGACCGTGCCGATCTGGACGCGTGTTTTGCTCAGCATCCCGCTGTCCCGCCAGCCGATGTTTCCGTGGATACAGATGCGCCGTAGACAGGGCCAACGCGACCCTTGGATCATCAGGCGATGCATGAGCAACACTCGTGCCAGTGGCGGCCGACGACAAAGACCGATAGGAATTAATAGGTTGACAAGAGCACCAGCGTCCCGACCGACGCTTGTGGTGTTGCAACTGGTCGACGGCAGGGCAATATGCCCAGAAATAAGGCAGCTTGTTATAAGTGCCCGAGCAACGGGCAGCAGGGTTTCGTCAAGGACGCATGTCGTTATTTCGGCGAACGCTGATCACAGACCACACAGCTTATAGAGCGCCGGCCTCCGCAGCGGAGCGACGTGGCCCCCAGTCGATTCTGGCTAACGTTGTGTTTGCAGCGATCGGCATGGGCCGGGGGTCTCGCAAGCCGGCTGCGCGATCCCACATCAAGGAAGGAAACGCAGGAGCGCAAGGCATGATGGACCGCATGAGCGATGGCATGGGCATGATGTGGGGCATTGGCACCGGGCACTGGCTCTGGCTCATCCTCGTGGCGCTCGTCATAGCGGCGCTGGTCAAATACGTGTTCTTCCAATGATGGCCGATGGCGAGGGTGAAACCGCAGCCGCACGGGGATCTCGGCCGGCGTGGCTGACGGCCATTCGAGCCTATCTCGCCCTGACCGTCGCCGGGCATCTGTTGTGGGAGGTGCTGCAGCTGCCGCTGTACACCATCTGGTCGACCGGAAGCGCGCGAGAGCTGGCCTTTGCCGTCGTGCACTGCACCGGTGGCGACATCCTGATCGCGTTGTGCGGCTTGATCGGCGCGCTGGTACTGGTTGGCGATCGCGACTGGCCGCAGCTGGCCTTCGGCCGCGTCGCCGCGTTCGCGATCGTGACCGGGGTCCTCTACACGGGCTTCAGCGAATGGCTCAATACCGCGGTGCGAGCCAGTTGGACCTACTCCGACCGGATGCCCATTGTGCCGGTCCTCGGCGCCAGGATCGGATTATCGCCGCTGCTGCAATGGATCGTCGTCCCGGCCGCCGCCTTCGCGATCACATGGGGTTCGGTGAGACGATGGGCAGCATCAGGAGATCAGCCATGAGTCGCCACTTCGGCGTCGCCTCTTACCGTAGTGCTCGCGCTCGCCGTGCCTGTTGTGACTGAGGCTTAATCCAGGGACGCGGTCCATGCCGAACAGGTGTCTATCGGGAACGGATTCTCCCCTGCCTGATCCACTGCGCGATGCGCAAGAGTGATCTCTTGTCCTATCGGGAGCGGGAGGTGGCTGCAACCGAGGGCAGGGTGCTCGAGATCGGCATACTCTCAGGGCTCAATCTTCCATTTCAAATTGCGCAGATGTCTCGATACGTATCGACTTATCGACGGGCCGCAATCTCTACCGCATGGACGATGCTTGACGTCATGCCCCGCTGCGCAGCCACGACGCCGATTGTCGAAAACAGGCACACCGACGCGATTGCGGCCCGACGCCACCACAGCCGTTGCACGCGTGCGGCCTCCACCCGCTCAATCCAGGTCGCGAGCGCTGCCTCATAGGGGATCGGCGGAGGGCGAGGATCCGCTCCGGCGCTGGCGGGAAGGACGGCCGATGGGGCGCTGTAGACCGTTGCTCTTGTCCACGGTGCCGCCACGATGAACCAGCCGAGCGCGATGGCCTGCAGCGCAAGGTTGATGCCGAACGCCGCTTGGTACGCCGCGACCGGGGGTCGGCCATTGGTCAGCGGCCACAGCTCGACGATACGGCCGATGCCGGCCTGCACGGCAAAGGCCATAACGACGTGGAGCAGGTTGAGGGCACCGTTGGCGCGCCCGGAGACGGCCTTGGGGAATGTGTCGGCGAGGATCGCGTAGCTCAGCACGGTGGCTGCGCCGAGCGCCGCGATGACGAGCCAGGGAACGAGCGGCGGCACCGGCCAGCGCATCACCAGTGCCCATTGGGCCAGCACCGAAAGCGCAGCCGCAAAGGCCAGTAGTGCCGGTTGGCCGATGCCCGCACGGCGCAGACGATGCGCGGTGGCCCCGAGGACAAAGGCTCCCGCAGCCAGTGCGCACGCCATAAGCAGCAGCGCGTTGACGGTCGCCGCGCGGCTCAACCCTTCGACATCTCGCAGCCACGGCGCGGCCCACAAGCCTTGCAGCGCCCATGCCGAGCCGATGACCGTTGCGGAGAGCGGCACCAGACGCCAGAACCGGCGGTCACGGTAGATCGCTGCGATGCTGACGCCGGTGGCTCCTTTGGCCGCGGCGGCCTCGCGCTCGGGCACCAAAGCCAGGACGAGCAACGCGGCGAGCGCCGTCAGCCCGGCCAGCAGAATGAAGAGTCCCCTCCAACCGAGCGGTGCCAGCAGGAGCTCGGCGGGTTGTGTCGCGGTCACGGCGCCGAGCGCCCCGACCATGACGAACCAGCCGTTGGCGAGCGCGATGCGGTCGGGCGGGAACCACAGCACAATCGCCTTGAGGCCGGCCATCAGCCCGCCGGCGACGCCGAGGCCGATCAGGATGCGGGCGAGCATCAGCGTGGCGAGGCTGCCGGCGAGCGCGAACATCAGCGCTCCGGCGGCGGCGATCGCGAGCAGGACGGCCTGCACGCGGCGCGGCCCGAAGCGGTCGAGCCAGACGCCGAGCGGCAGCTGGATCAGGCCGAAGGCGAGGAAATACATCGACGCCAGCAGACCGAGATCGGCCGGACCGAGATCGAGATCGCGCGCCAGGCGATCAGAGATCAGCGCCGTAATGGTGCGGTAGAGGTAGGAGAGGAAGTAGCCCGTGACGAAGGGCGCGAAGACCAGCCCCCAGCGGACGAGGTTCGGATGCCCCTGCCGGCGCGCAAGCGAACCGTTGAAATCGAGCACCTGGGTCGTCATCGTACAAGCACGGCCTGTTGCGGCAGGGACGAGGCTCGCTCATCCAGCTCGACATTCGACCCGGTGGGCACGAGGGCGTGCAGCGCTTCGATCATGTGCTCCGGCCACGGCATCGAGCGCCGGCTGACCCGATCGATCAGCACGCACGTGGACGAGGCGTGAGCGCAGCACCTCCCGCCGGAGAAGACGGCTTGAGCCAGTTGCAGCGAGGCGCGGCCGATGCGTGATGCACGCGTGCCGACGATGACCTCACCGGGCCAATGCAGCTCCGAGAGGAAGGAGATATCGATCCGCGCGAGAATGACCATTCCGTCGGCCGGTGGGATGCCGCGCTCGCGCAGGACCTCCAGTCGCGCATTCTGAAAGCAGACGGCGAAGAGCGCGTTCGTGACGTGTCCATGCTGGTCGGTGTCGGCGAAGCGCAGCTTCTCCGCGGTTCGCACGGGAAAAGCGTCGAGTGTGGGATGGGTCATGGCCGGTCTCCCACCTGGGACTTCATCTCTTCTGTCGATGTGCCGTGCCGAGGAGCGGAAGCGGTCTCCCGCTTCTCGCGCCGCCACAGCAGCCGCAGCACGCCGTCCTCGGTTTTCTCGATCAGGGCGGCGCGGATCGGCGCCGGCAGCGAGGGATCGTCGAGCCGCACGCTCAGGTAGGACGACTGGTCCTCGGCTGTCTTGCGCCAGGCGGCGCCGATCTCCGAGAGGCCCGCGAGGACGCGGAAATCCGGGGCGCCCGCCGCGTGTTTGTGGTCGTTGGCGACGATGCGCACCTTGGCGTTGAGGGTCAGCGTCCGGATGGTGCCGGCGTAGCCGTCCTTGTCCGGTTTGAACGTCCCGATCACGGGCATGGGGGTGGCTCCTTCGGTTTTTACGGACGGTAGGGGGTGAGGACGATGTCCTTATGGACGATGACGCGCAGCGGCCAGCCGGGGCGCACAGTCAGCGTCGGCTGCACGTTGAGCTCGCGCTCGACGAGGCGCTGGCCGGCGCGGTTGGTGGTCTGGCCGGTCGACTCGCGCAGCGCCCGGACGAGGTCGCTGTCGCCGCTGCCCGAGCCGAAGGCCAGGCTCGAGCCGACGCCGAGCACGGTGGCGAGCCCGATGCCCTTCAGCAGCCGCCAGGTCTTGAGATCGACCCCGTCGGAGAGGCCGGCATAGCCGGCGGTGTCGGTGGCGGGCAGATTGTCGATGACGATCGATGAGCCGTTGGGGCGGATGAGGCGCTGCCACACGACGAGGGCGCGCTCCTGGCCATAGGCAACGACGCTGTCGTAGCGGCCGATCAGGCGCGAGCCCTGGGGAATGAGCAGGTGCCGGCCCGTCACCGTGTCGTAGACGTGCTCGGTGACCTGGGCGATGACGAAGCCGGGCAGGTCGGCGTTGAGGCCGGTGACGAGGCTCGCCGGGATGATGGTGCCGGCGAGCAGCTCATAGGGCGAGACGGGGTGCTGCGCCCCATGTGAATTGTAGATGTCCTTGTCGGGCGACGACTTCAGGAACGCGAGCTTGCGCGTCTGGTCGGCCGCATCGACGCTCGTGCCCATGCTTGAGCTGGGGCCCTCGATCTGGCTGCGGACGCGCTCGCTCGCGGCGGCGGTCAGTGCCGCAACATCGCGGGTGTCGGTCGCAGGTGCCGCGGCCGTCGGCAATGCACTCGCCGTATTCACCGCCGGAGCGCTGGCGGCTGGTTTCAGTTGAAGCCGGAAGAACGGACCGGATTCGCGCGCTTGCGTCGCGAGCCGCGCCTGCCGCGCCGTCTCCGCCCGCTCGAGCTCCAGCGCCGGATCGGGCGCCCGCAGCTGCGGCACATACTTCGGGGCAGGGCCGGCGGAAGCGGCCAGCGGCGGCCGGGCTGTGAAGCCGTCGTAGCTCGACGGCAGGCGCGACAGGCCATCGGCGGTCGGCTTGCGATCGACGGTGACCAGCTCGGGTCCCGTGCTGCTCGCTTTCCAGCTCGGCGGGTCGAGCGCGACCATGACGAGCCCGGCGAGCAGCAGCAGACCGACGCCGATGACGCCGACCAGCACGCGGCGGTTGATGCGGGCGACGGGGCGCGGCCGCGCGCGCAGCTCCAGAGTCTCGGGATTGAGCTTCTCGGTCGGCTCGCGGCTAACATCCCCGCTCATTGTTGGCGCTCCTTCCACACCGCATCGATGCGCATGATGCGCACGACCTGCTGCGGCGCCGTGCCGAGCCGCAGCTCGGCGGCGGCGAACAGGCGGTCGACGATGTAGGTCGAGCCCTTGACGCGGTAGTTGACGAGCGCCGGCTTGCCGCTGCCGTCGATGACGAACAACGGCGGCGCCTCGCCCTGGCGGAGAGTGGCCGGGAACTGGATGAAGACCTTCGCGCCATCATCGAAGACCCGCACCGGCTTCCACGGTGCCTCGCCCTCGATCCGGTAGCGGAAGCCGATGTTGGCGACGTCCAGGCCAACGCGGTCGCCGGCCGTCACATTGCCGTCGGTCAGACTCGCTCCCTTGAGCGGCGTGAGCGTCGCTCCAGGATAGGTCCACGACAGCGAGGCCATGTAGGTGCTCGCCGTGGCGTGCAGCTCGAGATGGTAGGTGCGGCGATCGGTGGTGACGACGAGATTGGTCGTGATATCGGGCGCGATCGGCTTCACCAGGATGTGGACCTGGGCGCTTGTGCCCTCGCCGCTCGAGGTATCGCCGACGACCCAGCGCACCGTGTCGCCGGCCGAGACCGAGACGAGCTTCTCGCCTGCCTCGAGCGCGATGTCGGTGACTTGATTGACGGCGGCATAGAGCTGGTAGAGCGCGCCGGTCATGTAGGGGTAGACCTGGATCGCATTCAGGTAGCCGGTCTTGCTCGGCTCGATCCTGGCCGCGCGATGGGCGGCGCCGATCCGCTCGGCCGGCGTGCCGGTTTCGGGCCCGACGACCGCGCGCTTCGGCAGCGGTTTGAGTTGCCCGGGCAGCGGCAGCGGCGTCGGCACCTCGATCACCTTGACCGCGGGCGCGATCTCGCGCTCCATCCTGGCGGGCTTAGCCTCCAACGTGTCGAGCTTGATCTCCGGGGCGACGACGCGCTCGGCGCAGCCGCCGAGGGCCGCGGCTACGCCACACATCAGCCAACGACGACGGATCATTTGCTGTCTCCGGGTTGCAGGTCCTGCGACCAGTTGAAGGCATGGACGTAGATGCCGAGCGGGTTCTTGGCGATCAGCTCGGGCGTGCGCGGCGGCGTGATCACGATCGACAGCATCGCCGTCCAGCGCTTGGTGTCGCGCGTGGCGCCATTCTCGTAGGTGCGCTCGGTCCAGCGCACCTGGAACGATCTGTCGGAAGCGCGCACCACGCTCCCCACCTCGACGGCGACGGTGAGCCGGCCGACGTTGGCGAACGGATCGTTGTCGCGGGCGTGCTCGTTGAGCGTCACCGCCGCCCGGTCGCTGGCGAAGTCGTAGGCTCTCAGCCAATTCTGCCGCACGACGACGGGATCGATCGACAGCGACCGCACGTTCTCGATGAAGCGGGCGAGTGCAAAGGCGATCTGCGCGTCGCTCGGCTTATAGCCCTCGGTGGCGGGGCCCACGGCGCGCACACCGCCGTCGCGCTCGACCTCGACCACGAACGGCACGGCCGCGCCCGACCGGTCGAGCCACAGCAGTCCGAGCGCCAGGACGAGCGAGAGGCCGAGACAGGTGACCGCGACCAGCCGCCAGTTGTGCGCCTGCGCGCGGGCCGTGCCGATGCGCTCGTCCCACACCTGCGCCGCCTTCTGGTAGGGCGTCACCGGTGCCGGCGTCTCGCCGTAGCGCAGCGTCGATCGTTTGAAGCGCATGATCTATCTCCTCGAGCTGTCGTCCTTGAGCTCCGGCGCCGCCGGCCCCATCGGCCGGTCGCCCTCGCGCACGGCCTGGCCGGCGACGAACGCGGCATCGCGCAGGCGCTGGTTGCGGCGCAGCTGCTGCGCCCAAGCCGGCGGGTCGGCCGATGGCGGAGGAGGAGGCGCCGATCCGGCAACCCCGTCGGCCGGCGCCGTGGCGCGCAGCCCGTAGGCCGCGCCCTGCGCATACGCGTCGTGGACCGGCGCCGTCATCGCTGCGGCCGCATCGGCCATGGGTCGCGCCACGGTCGCCTGCGCCACGCCGCGCGCGCCGCCCTGCTCGTAGGCCATCGACACCGTACCGGTGAGCGAGGCGCCGGCACTCACCCCACCACCGGCGATACGCGCGCCAAGCCGCGCCGCCCCGGCCGTCAGCGCTCCGGCGCCGACACCGGCCGCCACCACGCCGGCCGTGGCGCCGACCGCCGCGCCGGCACCGAGCTGCGGCGCACCGGTGACGAGACCCGCGGCGATGCCCGGCACGAACACCGCGAGGCCGAACACCGCGACCGCGGCAACGATGATCGAGGCCGCATGCTTCAGCGTGATCTCGCTCCCCGCCGGCGGCACGATCTGCCCGAACAGGCTCGTGCCGATGCCGATGACGATCGCCAGCACCATCAGCTTCAACCCCGCCGTGATGACGCCGCCGAGCACGCGCTCGGCGAGGAATGCCGTGCGCCCGAACAGCGCGAACGGCACCAGCACGAATCCGGCGAGCGTCGTCAGCTTGAACTCGATGATGGTGATGAAGAGCTGTACAGCGAGCACGAAGAAGGCCAGCAGCACGACGAGCCAGGCCAGCATCAGCACGGCGATGGTCACGAAGTTGGCGAAGAACGAGGTGACCCCCATCAGCTCGCCGGCCTTGTCCAGGAGCGGCTTCGAGGCCGTGAACCCCGTCTCCGCCACGAACCCTGGGCGCATCAGGTCGGCGGCGGTTAGGCTCGCCGCCGACGCCTTCAACCCTAGTCCCGCGAACGAGCGGAAGATGACGTCGGCGAGGGTCTGGAACTGATTGAGCACCAGCGCGAAAAACCCGACGTACAGCACCTTGCGGATAAGCTGTGCCGGCACGCTCTCCTCACCCACCAGCGCCCAGAACAGGCCCGCCAAGACGATGTCGAGCGACACCATCACGGTCGTCAGGAACGCCACGTCGGTCGCTAGCAAGCCAAACCCGCTGTCGATGTAGCGGCTGAACACCTGCGTGAAGCGGTCGATGATGTTGAGATCGTCCATAAGGCAAAGCTCCGCCCGCGACGCAAATCGCGCGCCGGTGACAAGGTTCAGTGCTGGAAGGTCAGGCTGCGGCTATCGCGGTCGTCGGCGTGGGTCGCTGCGCGAGCGGGCTGCCGCCCGCACCCGCCTGAGGGACGTGTCCCTCAGACTCCCTCCTTCTTGCGAATTCAAAAAACGGGTGGTCCGGCGGGTGTCCCGCCGGTGGGGTGCGGGGCTAGCCCCGCTCGCGAAGCGAGTAATGCGCGCCACCATCACTGCCCCCTCGTGTAGGCGCGCCCATCGCCGAGGAAGGTTTTGACCTGGGCGCGGCCCTGCTCCTCGGCGACGAGCGTGCGGGCGCGCTCGCTGGTCTCGGCGCGGGTCTGGGCGGCGAGAAGGGTCTGCAGCTGGAGCGATTGCTTGATGTGCAGGGCGGCGAGCTCATTGCCAGCCTGGGCGGCCTGCAGGCTGCCGACGGCACCGCTGGAGCGGGCGAGGATCTGGTCGAGCAGGCGCGCGTCGGTCTCGGCCGCCTCGGTGACTTGGGCCTCCAGCAACGCGGCGCGCTTGAAGCCGGCGTAGGCCTCGTCCCATCGCGCTCTGGCGGTGCGGATGCGATCGTCGCTCGAGAGGGTGTCGGAAAATGTGGTCGGATAGAGCCGCGCGTAGCCGGCCTCGGTCTCCTGAACCTTGAGGGCGAGCGCGTTGCCCTCGGCGACGCGTGCGCGGAGCGCGGTCAGCGTGCTCTGGAGGTCGGGGCCGGGCGAACCGGAGAGCGGCTGCAGTTGCCGATTCAGCGCCAAGAGCTGGGCAGCCTCGTTCTGCAGCTGCAGGACCTGGTTCTGCACGCCTTCCAGGGCGTGGACGGCGGAGAGCAGGTTCTGCTGGTAGTTGGCCGGGTCGAACACGACCAGGGCATTGGCCTCGGGTGCGGCGGCTGTTCCGATCAGGGCCGCGGCGGCGAGCAGCCTGGCAAGGCGTTTGGGGAGGCGGGTCATCGGCGGGTTCTCCTGGACTTGGGTTGAGACCGATATGGCGACAGGCGTTGGGCGATGGCGGCAGGGTCGGATTCCGCGGTTGCAATGGCCGGCAGCACGGCGTCGACCGCGGTGGAATTCATCAGCGCCACGGTCGGCGGTATGGAGCGCGGCTTGGGCGGCGGTGGCGCGGGCTTCGGGATTGGCGGTGGCTCGACGACACCAGCTGCCGGCGGCGGCGGCGCCGTCGCGGGCACGCCCTCGATGACCTCGGCCGCCCAGGCGAGGCCCTTGGCGCGCAGGAAGGCGGCGGCGAAACCGTGTGGCATGGGCTTGGCCAGAACCTCGTCGGTGAGACGCTGATCGTCGGGCGACGACGCGGCGGCCAGGGCGAGCGCGACCGGGCCGAGACCGAGTGAGAACTGGCGATTTCCGCGCGCGGTCTGCGCGTAGTAGTCGCGCTTCGGGATGGCACGGGCGAGAATCTCGATCTGGCGCGCGTTGAGCCCAAAGCGCTCGTAGACGGCGCGCATCTGCGGCTCGAGCGCTTGGGTATTGGGCAGGAAGATACGCGTCGGACAGCTTTCGAGGATGGCCGGCGCGATCGACGAGCGCTCGATGTCGGCGAGAGACTGCGTGGCGAACACCACGGCCACGTTCTTCTTTCTTAGCGTCTTCAACCACTCGCGGATGCGTGCCGCGAACAGCGGATCGTCCAGGAACACCCATGCCTCGTCGAGGATCAGCAATGTCGGCCGCCCGTCGAAGCGGGCTTCGAGGCGATGGAAGAGATAGGTGAGGACCGGCAGCACCAGCGTCTTGTGCGCCATCAGCCCGTCCATCTCGAAATGCAGCACGTCGGCGAGCGTCAGCGTATCGGCGGCGCCGTCGAGGAGACGGCCGTACGGTCCTTCGAGCGTGTAGGGCGCCAGTGCCTGGCTCAGCGCGCTCGACTGGATCAGCACGGCGAGACCTGTCAGTGTCCGCTCGTTCCGTGGCGCCGAGGCGAGGCTCTTCAACGCCGTCCACACCGTGTCCTTGACCTCGGGCGTGACGGTGACCTTCTCGGTGGCGAGCAGCGCGAGCACCCAGTCCAGCGCGACGGCCAGTACCTCGGGCCGGTCGATATCGGTGAGCGGCTGGAAGGCGAGATCGCCGTCGAGCGCAAGGTCGAGGGCGGTGCCGTTCATGGCCAGCGCCGCGGCGCGGGTCGAGCGGCCCTTGTCGAAGATCGCGATTCTAGCCCCGACGAAGCGGCGGAATTGCAGCGCCAGCATCGCCAGCAGCACCGACTTGCCTGCCCCCGTCGGGCCAACCACGAGCGTGTGTCCGACATCGCCGACGTGCAGGTCGAGCCGGAACGGTGTGCTCCCACGCGTCTCGGCCATCATCAGCGGTGGCGCGTCGAGATGCCGGTTGGCCTCGGGCCCGGCCCACACCGCCGAGATTGGCATCAGGTGCACGAGGTTCAGCGTGTGCACGACCGGCTGGCGGATGTTGGCATAAGGGTTGCCGGGCAGCGACCCGAGCCAGGCCTCGACGGCGTTGAGGCTCTCACGGATGGTGACGAAGCCGCGGCCGTTGATGATGCGCTCCACCGCCAGGAGCTTCTCATCGGCGCGTGCGGCGTCGGCGTCGGACACGACGATCGCCGTCGTCAGAAGCCCGAAGGCGACGTCGTCGGAGCCGAGCTCGGCGAGCGCGGTGTCGGCGTCTTCGGCCTTGGCCTCGGCGTCGGGGTCGACCAGCGCCGTCTCGCGGTTGAACATGACCTCGCGCATGATTGCCGCGACCGACTTGCGCTTGGCGAACCAGTGCCGCCGCAGCTTTGTCAGCTGCCGCGTCGCCTCGGCCTTGTCGACGGCGATCCAGCGCGTCATCCAGCGGTAGCCGAAGCCGAGATCGTTGAGCGCGTCGAGCAGCCCCGGCGTCGTTGCGTTCGGGAAGCCCGAGATGGTCAGCACGCGCAGATGCAAATTGCCGAGCCGCGGCTCGAGGCCGCCGGTCAGCGGCGTGTCGCACAACAGTGCGTCGAGATAGGCCGGTGTCTGCGGGGCGGCGACGGCGTGCGCCCGCTCGGAGACGGTGCCGTGCAGATAGGTCAGCGTCTCGGTGTCGCCGAGCACGTGCACCTCGGGCAGCAGTGTCGCCATCATTTCGATGGCGCGATCGGTCTCGGTCAGGAACGCGGTGAGCTGTGCGCGGACATCGGCGGCGAGGCTGCGCGCCTCGCTCCGCTCGTAGAACAGGCGCTCGGTCCGGTTGGCGGTATCGGCCGGCGGCAGATAGAGGAACGTCAGATGATACCGGCTCTCGAAGTGCGCACCGGCCGCGGCGAACGCGGCGCGGCGCTCCTCGTCGACGAGCCACGACGCCGGATCACCGAACCGCCCCGGCGGATAGCCCGCGGCCGGCACCCTTTCGGCCTCGGCGAACAGCGCCCAGCCGTCGCCGAAGCGGCGCAGCACGTTGTTGAGCCGCGCCGAGACGGCGACCAGCTCGGCCTCGGTGGCACTGTCGAGATCGGGACCGCGATAGCGGATCGTGCGCTGGAAGCTGCCGTCCTTGTTCAGCACCACGCCCGGCGCCACGAGACAGGCCCACGGGATGTAGTCGCAGAGCCGCGTCTCCTTGCGGCGATACTCGGCGAGACTCAGCATGCCAGCGCCCCCTTGTGACGGGCGTGGCGCGACAGCACCGTGAGGAACTGGGCGTCCTTGCGCGTCACCCACACGGCGATCGCGTGACCCGCGATCCAGATCAGCAGACCTGCGATCCACAGCCTGAGCCCGAGCCCGATCGCTGCCGCCAGCGTGCCGTTGAGGATCGCGAAGGAGCGCGGTGCGCCGCCGATCAGCACCGGCTCCGTCAGCGCCCGGTGCAGCGGCACCTGGTATCCGGGCGGTGCGCTATGACTGGTCAGCATGATCCGTCTCCATCAGTTGATGAGCGCGCCGCCCGCGAACGAGAAGAACGACAGGAAGAACGAGGTGGCGGCAAAGGCGATCGACAGCCCGAAAACGATCTGGATGAGCCGTCGAAACCCGCCGCCCATGTCGCCGAACGCCAGGCTCAGGCCGGTCACGATGATGATGATCACCGCGACGACCTTCGCCACCGGCCCCTCGATCGACTCGAGAATGCGCTGCAGCGGCGCCTCCCACGGCATGCCTGAGCCGGCGGCATGGGCACTGGTCGCGTGGAAGGCGAGCAGCGTGGCGGTGATGAGAAGTCGCTTTGCGAGCGGGTCGCGGGCCCGCACCCGCCTGAGGGACGTGTCCCTCAGACTCCCTCCTTTTTGTGACTCGAAAAGACGGTGGGTTCGGGAGGTGTCCTTCCGATTGGGGCGTGGGGCGAAAGCCCCGCTCGCGTAGCGACTTTTCACGCTCCACCCCCCGTCGTCTCGACGACGCGCAGGGGCGGGCAGGCGAGCGGCTTGAGGACGTAGTCGCCGGCGTCGTCGAGGCCGTCGACCTCGTGGATGGAGGCGACGCGGCGGTCCTTGCCCCGCCCGTCGATGAAGACGACGAGCTCGATGGCGAGACCGAGCAGATCGCGCGGCACGGTGACAACGGCCTCCTGGATCAGCTGCTCGAGCCGGTAGAGCGCCATCAGCGGCGAGTTGGCGTGCACGGTGGTGATGCCGCCGGGGTGGCCGGTGTTCCAGGCTTTCAGCATGTCGAGCGCCTCGGGGCCGCGCACCTCGCCGACGATGATGCGGTCGGGGCGCAGCCGCAGCGTCGAGCGGACGAGATCGGCGAGCGTGACGACGCCGGGCCTGGTGCGCAGCGCGACGCAATCGGGCGCGGAGCAGCGCAGCTCGCGGGTGTCCTCCAGGATCACGACGCGCTCGCCGAGCTCAGCGACCTCGGCGAGGAGTGCGTTGACGAGGGTGGTCTTGCCCGACGAGGTGCCGCCGACCACGACGATGTTGCGCCGCTCGGCGATGGCCGTGCGGAGCACGTCGGCCTGGGGCGCCAACATGATGCGCGCAGCGACGTAATCATAAAGGCGATACAGAACCTCGGCCGGCTTGCGGATGGCAAAGCACGGTGCTGGCGCGACGGGCGGGATCAGGCCCTCGAAGCGCTCGCCCGTCTCCGGCAGCTCGGCGGAGACGATGGGCGACTTGTCGTTGACCTCGCGGCGCACGTGGGCGGCGATCAAGCGGATGATGCGCTCGGCCTCGGCACAAGCGACCCGCACACCGGTGTCGATCCTCCCGATGCCTGCCTTGTCGAGCCACAGGCGGCCGTCGGGGTTGACCATGACCTCGATGACGGCCGGGTCGGACAAGGCGGCGGCTATGGCGGGGCCGAAGGCGGTGCGCAGCATCTGCCGCCGGCGGCTCTCGGATTCCTCGGCGAAGGCGAACAGGTCAGCCATGACCGCCCTCCGCATCGGCAGCTCCATTGCCGCCGGCATGGTGGGGCGACGCCGCATCGGCCGCTGCGTTGGTGTCCGCCTCGTCATCGGCGGCGGTGGCGAACAGGTCGGGATTATGCTCGGCGATGCTTTCCAGCACCTCGGAGACCAGGCGATGATCGGAGGCGAGGCGGCGGCCGACCTGGGCGACGAACACCTCGAAGCGCTGGCGGCCGAGCGCGCGGGCGGCGTCCTGCTCGCCTTGCGGCAGCGGCGGCGTGATGGTGAGGAAGTAACGGACGAACAGCGACAGCGTCTCGGTGGCGATGGCGACGTCGCGGGCGACGACCGAGACGCTGGATGAGACCCTGTCCATCCGCCGCAGCGTCGCCTCGTCGAGCATGCGGCGGCGCTCGGGATTGAGATACTGGTCGAGCGCCTCCTCCACGAGCGCCGACTTGGCGCCCTTGCGGCGGTTGGCGGCGAGCGTGAGGTTCTTCACGGTGCCGTCGTCGAGGTAGAGGCTGATGCGATGCTTGGCCATTTTTCGCCTCGAATGGGGGGTGCCTCAGATGCCGGAGATGTCGTCGTGGGGATCGCGCCCCGGACCGGGGTGCGCGTCGTGGTCGCTGCCGTCGTCGATCGGCCAGTCGGGCTCGTCGCTATCGTCCCGGCCGGGCAGCCGATCGCGGTTTTCGGCCGGGTCGCGGCGCCGGCCGCCGGAGGCGACGAGATCGGACCACGGCAGCTGCAGCCGCTCGTCGACCGGGCGCTTTAGGCCGCTCCAGTCGTCGGGGCGCGCGGCCGGCCGGTCGATGGGCTCGAGCGACGGCGGCGGCAGGCAGCGGCGCGCCAGATTGCGATCCTCGAAATAGCGCAGCTTGCGCGCCCGGATCGGCGGCACGCCCGAGACGAGCACCAGCGATTGATCGGGCGGCAGCTGCAGCACCTCGCCCGGCGTCATCAGCGGGCGCGGCGTCTCCTGCTCGGCGACGGCGAGGCGGGAGAGCCAGGGCGACAGGCGGTGGCCGGCAAGGTTGCGCTGCGCCCTGAGCTCGGTCATCGTGCCGAGCGCGTCCGAGAGCCGCTTGGCGGTGCGCTCGTCGTTGGGCGCGAAGGCGACGCGCACGTGGCAGTTGTCGAGGATGGCGTTGTTGGCGCCATAGGCCTTGTCGATCTGGTTCAACGATTGCGCGATCAGCACGCAGCGCACGCCATAGCCGGCCAGGAACGCCAGTGCCGTCTCGAAGAATTCGAGCCGCCCGAGGGCGGGAAGCTCGTCGAGCATCAGCAGCAGCTTGCGCTTCGGGTGCTCGCTCGTGCGCGCCGGCAGCTCCTCGGTCAGGCGCCGCGCGATCTGGTTGAGGATCAATCGCACCAGCGGCCGCGTCCGCGAGATGTCGGACGGCGGCACGACGAGATAGAGCGACACCGGCCGCTCGGCATCGATCAGATCGGCGATGCGCCAGTCCGAGGTGGCCGTGTTGGCGGCGATGATCGGATCGCGGTAGAGCCCGAGCAGACTCATGGCGGTGGAGACCACGCCGGAGCGCTCGTTCTCGCTCTTGTTCAGCAGCTCGCGCGCGACCGAGGCGACGACGGGGTGCACGCGCGGCGCCTCGTCGCTGCCGACGTGGTTGGTCGTCAGCATGATCCTCAAGCTGCGCTCGATCGAGCGGCCTGGATTGGCGAGGAAGGTGGCGACGCGGTTGAGCGTCTTCTCCTCTTCGGCATAGAGCACGTGCAGGATGGCACCGGTCAGCAGTGCGTGCGCCGTCTTCTCCCAGTGGTCGCGCCGCTCGCGCGCGCCGTCGGGATCGACCAGGATATCGGCAATGTTCTGGACATCGCGGACCTCCTGCGCCCCCTTGCGCACCTCGAGGAGCGGGTTGAACCGCGCCGACGCTTCCCGCGTCGGATCGAGCAGCAGGCAGTGCGAGAACCGGGCGCGCCAGCCGGCAGTCAGCTGCCAGTTCTCGCCCTTGATGTCGTGGATGACGGCCGAGTGCGGCCAGGTGAGCAGCGTCGGCACGACGAGGCCGACACCCTTGCCGGAGCGCGTCGGCGCAACGGCGAGAACGTGCTCGGGCCCGTCGTGGCGCAGGTATTGCGCGTCATAGAGGCCGAGCACGACGCCGCGCTCAGCCAGCAATCCGGCCTCCTCGATGTCGGCATAGTCCGCCCAGCGGGCCGAGCCATAGGTCGTTATCGTCGACTTGGCCCGAGCCCGCCAGGCGGCTCCCCCGAGCGCGATCAGCGCCGGCGCAATGCCGCCGAGCGCTGCGATCCTGCCGGCGCGGTCGAACACGTGCGGGGCTTGGCCGTCGAAGGCCAGCCACCACGCGAACACCTGCCACGGCGCATAGACGGGCGTGCCGGCAACCGTCAGTAAAGCCGCGCCGAGGGCAGGCTGGTGCCCCAGCATGGCGGCCGCCCACTGCGTCGCGCCCCACAGCGCGAGAGCCGCGAGCAACGCCGAAAGACCGGCCTGCAACATGACATGACGAGCGTTCGGCATCGCTTATCCCCCCTTTGCGCATATGCGGCAAAACACGGGGATCAGCATGCCGTCACCGGCATCAACCGGGAACGATGTACGGCGGTGATTGGGGTGTAGGCGGGTGTAGCGTCGGGGTTGTTGCACCCCATGGGCGTCGTCTATGCCGCCGCCAACCGATGGGATGTTGCGCTAGGGGGCATCTCCAGGTCAGAAGTGGACAAATAGTATTAGCTCCCCCCTGCAATCCGAAGCGGAGTCCGCCGGATTCACGCCTCGCGAACGACCCCTTGAATTCCACATGCCTTCTGGCGTCTAATGTTGCCTCGCGCTCGTCGCGCGAATCCTCCCCCCATCCACCTTGTGCGCGTACCAACCACAAAGCGGTTCGGTGCTGCCGATGATTATCCAGAGCGAGCAGGATCTTTGGCGGGCGGCTCAGGCTCTGAGCCACGACTTCGTGCCCGGACTGCGGTTCCGGGGCTGGCCGGTCATGACATTAAGGTCGACGGTCCCCATCGACGGCATCAAGTCGGCGCTTGCAGTCGTAAAGATGCAGGATGCGGCGTACCGTCTCTTCAGCCTCATGAAGTACGGCACGCGCAGCCTTCGCCGACTGACAGCGCTGGACCGTGAACGTGTACGACTCGGTGTCAGCTATCACGACCGCAACCTCGGGGTCACCATAGATTTCACGAATGCTGCCAATGCATGTGTCGACGCGGTCGAGAGCTGGGGCGAACATGGACCATATGACCGCCCGCGTCAGAGAGGCCTCTTTGCAGTGCCGCCGGAGGAAGGCAAGGAGAAGGAGTCTTGGGCGCGGACTGCAGGTGTGCTCGGTTCACAGTATATCACGAAGGCACCAACTCGGGATTTGAAGGTGCTCGGCATGCTCGCCATCTTCGCTACCGCCGTGGCGTGGACGAGCGGGGTTTGGATCAAGGAGAAGTCGAAATCGGCTGTTGAGATTGTGAAGGCCGGCTACGAGCATCAGGTGAAGATGGCCGAGTTGGAGCGCGTGGTGGTGACGGCGAAGGGAGGCGAGGCACACCCCATGACTCCGCAGGAGGTCAAAGCCATCGAGCGCGATCTCGACGACGAGACGAGGCGCGTGATGGCCTTGGCGAGCGATGATATCGAGCAACCTCTTCTGCGCTTCGTTATGAATGAAGTTGAAAGGGCTATGCCGCCGCTCATGAACATGGCTCCGGAGCTTGCGGTATACAGCATCAACTCCTTTGAGCTCAGCGGAAGATCAGCGGTCGCCATCGGCAAGGCGATGCGCAACGGTCAGAGCGTCGCTAAGAAGAGCAAGGACACGGTGGATGGATGGGAGCCGCAGGTTCACAAGACGAAGTTGGTCGCATCTTAATAGCAGACGATATTTCCGACCAAGGAACAAGGCTCCCGGCGCGCGAGATCCTATGCCCATGAGACGGCAGGTCGGCACGGCTGATCTCATTGGCAGTCTTCGTCTGTTCCAGGCGTGTATCTGAAAAGGCCTCTGAGGTGCGCGGCCGGTTCGCTCCAAATGACCAACTAACCGCGCCCCTGCCTTCGCGCATGCTCTCACGCTCCAGCCCGCTGTCGCGCGAGCAACGGCCGCTCCGTGTATTGGCCCTGCGCGAAGCGCAGGTAGCGCGGCAGCCAGCCCTCGACCTTGGTGCGGCCGTCGCCAGCGAGCGCCTTGCGGATGATCGCCTTCTTCTTCGTGCCGGTGTCGGTCAGATAGGTCGCGGCTGCCGTGTCGCCGATGACCTCGGCCAGCATGGCGCCAATGGCCTCGCGGTCGCGGACAAGCTCGAAGAACGCATCGTCCGGCTGCCAGTGCGCGGCGACATCGATCGCGAGCGTCGCGCCGAGCGTGTCGATCAGATCGGTTCCCATCGCCAACGACTCAGCCATCACGCCGGCGAGGATGCGCAGCACGTCCTGGTCGGACAGCTGCATCAGCTTGGCGAGCACGGCCGCCGTGCGCGCGCCGCCGTCCTGGGCGACGAGCTGTCCCTCGCCGTTATCCAGCCCGAGCAGTTGCCGCGCTGCTCCGCGCTCGGTGGCGAACTCGGCTTGGCTCGGCAGCACGGAGAGGGCCGTCGCGATCGCCTCGCTCGTCGCCTGCTGGCGCTCGGGCTCGACCCTCCACAGCGAGGCGCCGCCGATGACGTGCGCCAGCATCAGCCGCAGCGCGACTTTGGGCGCCCTGGCGACCGCCAGCCGCACTACGCTGTGGCGCACGAGATCGACATAGTTGGCGAGCGGCGCGCTCAACTCCGGGCGCTCGGCGCGCATGGCCTCCTCGGGCTCGATGCCCTCGCCCGTGTCGCCGGTGACGCCACGCATCGCCCTGCGCGCCTCGGTGCGCGGCAGCAGGCCCTTGTGCACGGCGACGTGGCCGTCGGCCTGGACCTCGATGTAGGCCGCGCCGCCCTTGGCCTTCGGCACGGGCTCGTGGTCCCAGGCCTGGAAGCGGCGGCTGGGCTCGATGATCTCGACGTGGCTCCAACCGGCCGCGATCAGCCTATCGCGTGTCTCGGCAATGGCCGCATTCTGCAGGCGCCAGAACTCGTCCGGGTCGGCGAAGTAGCGCTCCTCGCCGAACAGGTCGGACACGATGGCGCCGCTGTAGGCCGCCTCGTCAAACAGCGCCGCGTTGGTCGCTATCTCGGCGCCGCCGAGCAGCCACGCCTTCAACTGCCAGAACGGCGGCGGCGTCTCTTGCGGATCGGTGACGAGGCGCAGCCACGCCTTCTGCCGCTCGCGCGTCGCCAGCGTCAGCACCTGCAACGTCTTGGCGTCGATCTCGCCCCGGCGGTAGAGACGGCGGATGTCGGGAATGAGGTCGGCCAGCGCCAGCCGCCGCCGCACGATCTGCTCGGAGATGCCGAAATGCGCGGCGATGTCGGCCTCGTCGAGCCCGCGTTTTTTGAGCGCCAGGAACGCCTCGTGCTGGTCCATCTCGTCCATCGGCAGGCGCTCGATGTTCTCGGCCAGCGAGGCCTCGATGGCGGCGGCATCCTCGTTCGAGGCGAGCACCACACACGGCAGCGGGTCGGCGTCGGCGTGGCCCTCGCCGTCGAGCGACTTGGCGGCGAGGTAGCGGCGCTGCCCGGCGACGATCTCGAAGCCCTCGCCGTTGGCGCGCACCAGGAGCGGCTGCACGAGGCCTATTGCCCCGATCGAGGCGGCGAGGCTGGCAACGTCCTTCGCGCCGTGCTTGCGGACGTTGAGCTTCGACACCTTGAGGTCGGCGAGCGGGATCATCTGCAAATTGTGGATCATGATGGGCTCCTTCGTTTTCCGGAAATGAGAAATGGTCATGAGGCACGCGGGCGTCCGTTCCGGCGCGGTCGGCCCACGCCGGTCGGCTGCACTGCATCGTGTCGGGATCAGGCCGCTTGCTGGCGTGGGGCGGCGTCTGCTTGCAGGCCGTCGAGATAGGCGACGGCCTCCTGCGCCTTGGCGGCGGCGGCGAAAATGGCGCGGGCGTCAGACTTCATGACTCGGACCCAGTGGTGAATGTAACGGGCGTGATCGGGATGCGGCTCGCAGCTGATGCCGAGACGTGCGCAGATGAAGCACGCGGCCGTCTCTGCGATGCACTCCTCCATCGCATATTGGTCATCGCCAAACCGCTTGCCGAGCTGGCGGTTGCAGCGGTGGGCCGCCGACGTGAAATGGGCCGTCTCATGACTGAGCACGCGATACCACGCCTCGGTGCGCGTCTTGCCGTCGTCACCGAGGAAACGCGCCTCGTCCGGCATGTGGATGGTGTCGGTGGACGGGCGGTAAAAGGCCTGGCTGCCGCCGACGATGACGCGGGCGCCGGCCGCCGCGAAGTAGGCCTCGGCGGCGGCGATGCGCGCGATAGGGTTCGGCGGCAGCACCGTTGCGGGCGTGTGGCCGTCGACCTGCTCGGCGGCAAAGACCCAGTAGCCGCGCGCCATGCGGATCGTCTCGACGGCGTCCGGGTCGGCCGTGTCGGCGCCGTCCTTGGTCTTTTCCAACTCGCGGTAGAACACTATGGGCGTGGCGCTTTCGCCCTTGCGCACCTGGGCGCCGAGGGCCGACCATTGCTTGTACGTTGCAAACACACCGCTGTCGTAGCCGCGCTCAAGCGCCGTCACCCACAGCGACAGAATGTTGACGCCGCGATAGTCGTTGCCGGTGGCGGCGTTCCTGGGGATCACGGGATTGAAGCCGCCGCGCTGCCAGGGCAGCACCGGATCGCCGGGGCTCGCCTCGATCGCGGCCAGGATCTTGGCCGTGATCGTCTCGTAGATGTTGGGACGCGACTTCGCGCTGTCGGAGACCATGACGCACACTCCAAAAAAGGGACCGATATCCTGAGAAATTCAGCGCTGATCTCAGTATCGAAAGACTAACATGAGTTCGTGTTTTGTTCTACTTCTTTCTTGCAGAATTAGCAATGGAATCAATCACATGATGTTACAGACGCGGCCATTTCCCGGCGTCGATTTCCTGCCTTCTGCCGATGTCCGAGGAGCCTTCCTTGGAAGGGCTCTGGCGCCTTGCCGTGTGCCTGCCTCGCGGAGCCGTCCCTCGCCCCCGGCCCGCCAGGGGGACGGCTCCGCGGGGCTGGCACGCGCGGCCTGCCTCGTGGTGAGTCCGGCACACTGGTCGCGTGATCGGCGGGTGGCGCATGGCGTCGCCGACGTCGTGGTTCGCGCCATGGGACCGTCACCCGTATGGGCCGAGACCGGCCCGCTCGCCCTCGGCGAGCGTCAAAGCCGGGCTCGGGCGCGCGGCCGGTCGTCTCGAGCGGCCTTGTCATTGTGCGCCCGCGCGGTAGGGCCCGGCCGCGGCCCTCTTCGGGCCGCGGGGCGCCCGGAAGATCGCGATGGAGCCGCGTCCAGGTGTTCTCGGCGCGCGTGCGGTGCGCCCGCCGGTACATCGGCGGCAACGGCTGGCGCAGCACCACGGCGCACACGACTTACACTACTATTAGCTTATTGATATTGAACGATTTTCTATGGATACCTTTGGTGAATGGTCGTATTGGAGAAGTGTAAGTAGTGTAGCGTCATTCGGCTGGCGCGTCGGCAACGAACCACTTGGCTCCTGGGCCTCTGCCCTCGCTTCTGATGCTGTGATCCCTATTCTTCATGGCGGAAAGCAGGTTGGTCACCTTGTCGTTCTTCTGTTTGTCGGTGAGGGAGCTCGACAGAAGCGGCAGCAGGAGACGATCCAAGTCCGGCCGCACACTGCCAGGGAAGGTCTTCAGGTGGGACTTTATCAGCTCTTTGAGCTGTGGGTCGTCCATGCCGCGGGCCAGGGTATAGCTCGTCTGGGTCTTCGTGGTCTCAGCAACGGACGCGGAGACGTGGTAGTTGGGCTTGCGGCCTTCAATCAGGTCTTCCCGGCGAAGCCGCGCCACGGCTTCGTCGGTGATCGGTAGCTTCTTCTGGACGCGGTCGAGAAGAATGACCGTGTCGATGTCGAGGTCGCCACGGCGCAGAAGCAGCTGCGAATATTTCACATCGATGGGACGTCCCAGAACCTCGAGAACGACTGCACGGTCGGACGATCGGGTATAATCAGGAAGTGGCAGATATCGCCCCATCTGGGATTTCGTCATCTCGAAAATCCCATACCCCATGGTATCGATCATGCTGACCTCGACCATCGCGTCCGCAAGCCACTTGTTACGGTAGGTGCGAGGCCGAACATTCCCGGTGAGATAGGCATCGGGCAGCCCCTCGAAAAAGCCGCCGGCATTCTCGAAGATCAGCCGGTCGAACTTCTCCGTTACGATGATCCTTTCGTTCCTGGCGTAGTCCTGGTGCGCGATGCAGTTGTGAAGGGCCTCGAGGATCGTTCGCGAGTCGTATTTCTGGATCTCGACCGGAAGGAGCTGGTTTTCCGGGAAGAGCTTCTGTTTGATGTTGCGGATCCTGTCGTGGAGCTCGGAGGTCGTGAGGATAAATGGCGGAAAGAAGTGTTCATAAGCCCTTTCCTCGGCCTCGAGACTCCACGTGAGTTGCGCTGGATGGGGCGACAGGAAATGGACCGAATTGCGGGTTCCAAGCAGCAACAGGGCGGCGCGCGTGATCTTGCCACCCGCGGTGATCTTCGCCTTATCGAGAAACGTGGCGGTGCTCCAGCCAGCGATCTCGGGGGCCCAGCGCGCGGCAGCGTTTCTGGCCGTGAACTTCTCCCTCGCCTTCCGCAGCGCAGCGTCGTCGAGATCGGCAAGCGTGGCTTGCCCTACGATGCCGGCCGACCAGTCCGAGAGATCGATTGGCTCCCGCAGGATCGCATCGAGCCGCTCCGGCCGCATCGGGACGAGTGAGTCCCCCACGCGCTGCCAAGGCTTGCCGTGAGCATAGACCGGCAATCGAGGCTCGTGCTGCGGAATGTGCAGAACCCAAACGGTCTTGCCGGTGTCGCACGTCGTGAGTCCCTCGATTGTGAGCTTCTCGGTGTTGAGGTGGGCGCAGCGGCCAGCCAGCCTGTAGCGGGCGTTGTCGAGGGTGAAGTCGCCGAACTCTTGAATACCGACGATCTCGAGCGAGCCGTCCCTGACGCCCAAAATGAGATGGCCACCGCGCATGTTGGCGATGGCCGAAACGTAAGTCTCCACGTCGTCGCCTTGTCGGCTGTTCCAGCTGTTCTTGAGGTTCTTGAACTCCTTCCACTCGCGCGCCTCGTCTTCCTTGGGATAGGTCGCCCGCAAATGCGCAGTGAGTGCAGCCTCGTCCACAGCACGCCTCGCACGAATCAGGATCGCGAGACACCCTATCATAGGGCCTGGAGGACCGCGCCGATCTTCGGGCAGAGTGGGGTTCAACGGGGAATTCCCCATTGCGATTCGCCAATCGCGGGCGCCACTGGGTCCCACACGGCGATGCCATCCTTCTCGATCTTGCAAGTAACGTAGGAGCCCTGCTCGCAATCGAGGCTGGCCAGTGTCCGGATCTCGGCACCGTGAGACCGGACGGTCGCCGTTCGCTTGCTCGCTCACTCCGAGAAGAATCGGTTTCCCGGCCCCAGCAGCCCCAACGTCTCCCGCGGCGTCGTGCCGCGGTACTCGCCGCGGAACAGCCCTCGCCGCTGCAGCTCCGGGATCACCTTGTCGGCGACATCGTCGAGCCCTCGGGCAGATAGGGGAACATGACGTTGAAGCTGTCGCTGCCGCGCTCGACGAGCCACTGCTCCATCCCGTCGGCGATCGAGTGCGGCGCGCCGACGAAGGCGAGGCCGGCGCAGCCGCCTTGGCGCTGGGCGAGCTGGCGCACGGTCAGGCCCTCCCGCTGCACCAGCGCGATCGCTGTTGCCTTTGCTGGCATTGGACTCCGGGATGTCGGGAAGCGGCGCGTCGGGGGCGAGCGTCGCCGCATCGTGCCCAAGGGCGACCGACAGCGTGGCGATCGAGGTGTCGGCATGCACGAACGCGTCGAACCGGGCGTGTTTGTCGCGGGCCTGGTCGACGTTGTCGCCGACCACGACGAGCGCGCCGGGCAGGACCCTCATGGCATCGGGGTCGCGGCCGACGCGCGCGGCTCGGCTCTTCACGTCTGCGTAGAACGCCTGTGTGGCAAGCTGGTCGTGCGCCGCGAACACGATCTCGGCCGTCTCGGCGGCGAGCCCGCGGCCGGCCTCGGAGGCGGCGAGGTTCTTGATCACCTTGCGCTCAGGCATTGGCCGTCAACACCTCCAGGCAGGGGCGCAGAACCGTCGCGACGCCGCCCTTCCCTTCTCGGAAATGGCGGACGATCTCGGCATCGGCTGGGGTCGCCTTGTGTCGGCGCAGCGCCTCCTGCAGGCCCTGGAGCGCAACGCTCAAGTCGATCGAGCGGCGATGGCGGAAGCAGTCGGCGATGGTCTTGGCGACGCCGAAAACCCTGACCGGCAGCCCCTCGGTAGCCGCCTCTACGCGGCCTCGGCGCGGTTCCTGGCGAGCCACAGATCGACCCGGCCGACGATGTCGTCGACGGCGGCAAGCGGGTGCCCCATGCCATCGGCGATCGTCTTGACGAGGCGGTCTACGCGCTCGATGTCGGTGGCGCCCGTCGCAAGCGCGCGGGCGACGGAGGACGGGCTTTCGAGCTGACGCGCGGCGGCGGCATACTTGTCGAACGGCACCAGGTCGTCAGGGGCTGCGCCGAGCGCGATGCAGAGACCGGCGACGGCGTCGTAGATGGCGCGCGATGCCGCGAGGTCGCGGTGCACGGCCTCGCGGATGGAGACGATGCGATCATTGCCGATGCAGCGGTAGTTGCCGGCGAGCAGCATGCACCACTTCGCCATCGGGACGTAGAGCGAGTGACGAACGCGCAGCTTCACCGGCAGATCGATCGGCTCGCCGTCGATCGCGTGAAGGACGCCGGCCACGCTGTCGGCGAGCTCAGCCAGCAGGGCATTGTCGGCGGCGTGCTCGAACGGCGCCGCCTTGAAATTGGTCGCGAGCCGCACCTGCAGCACGTTGCTCGGCTCGCCCGCCGGGCGGAAGGCCTGCGGATCGGGGCTGCACAGCGTCACGCGATGCGGGTCCATAGCGTCCCACACCGACGCGTCGCTGTAGCAGGCCTCGAGCCTATGTCGGAGACACGCCTCCGGCATGATGGCATCGAGTGACGGGATGCGTCTCAGGAACGGCAGCGGCGGCATGTTCATGATGGAGAGCACCGGCCGCTCGGCCGCGGCGATGGCCACGAGCAGGCGGCGGATCGCTGCCGCGCGATACTGCGGCTCCTGCATGGCGAGCACGACGAGGTGGTAGCGGTCCGGCTCCGCGACGTCAGGGCTCGCCGCATCGATCGCCCCGGACAGGGACTTGGAGTGGATTTCGACCAGGCCGTCGCGTCCGCGGACTGGCAAGCGGAGCCGGCAGCCGTCCTCGTTGATCAGCGCCACCTCGAGTGGGCGGCCGACGAGGGTGACGTGATGACCGGCGGCGGCGAGCTTGGTTCCGAGCAGCGCGCCGTAGGAGGCGCCGAGGATGAGAATGCGTCTGGGTCCGCGCATGAGGGGTGGTCCTGTTCTGAGGGAAGGAGCCCCCTGACAATGCGGGCGACGGCACCGGCCGGGAACGATGCATCGCGGTGAATTGAGTGTAGCCGGGTGCAGCCGTGTGCATCGCTCAGCGATCGAGGCCCCGCATGCCGCTTTGGCGGCCCAGCATCAGCTGCTTAGCGCCCATGGTGCCCGAGATTTCCTGGCCACGGTGACGCTCGAGCGGCTTCGACCACGGCACGAGCCGCACCTCGCTGCCGGTGGTGATCGCGATGTAGCGGCCGTCGGGCGTGTCGATGCTGCGCCCGACCATGCCGCGCACGCTCGCACCTTGCGGGACCGGCACATGCTTGAGCCCGGCCTCACGCTCCAGCTCCCGGCCGAGGCGTGCGATCTCGCGCTGACGCAGCTGCGTCACCGCGCTGTGGCGCACCTCGAAGCGGCCGTCGGCGGTCCTGCGGCCGAGGTCCTGCTGCACGAGCCACGCTCTGCGCGCCTCGATGGTCGCGTTAAGATCGGCCCCATAGCCGCGATGAACCTGAGCGGTTGGCGTCCCGTCGACGACCAGCCGGTCGATCCAAATCGGGCCGTCGTAGGTCGCTTGGTCGCGGGACGCTGTTCGCGCCAGGATATCGAGGCGCGGCGTCGACTGTGGCTTGCCAATGAGACGGTCGGGCACCAGCCGCACGACAGCGTTGCGCGGCGGCACCTCCTCGGGCCGCAGCTTGCCCAGCTCGACATAGTGGACGCGGCCATCGGCGCCGTCGATGACGATCCAGTTGCGGTCGCTGATCTCATCGACGAGGCCGCTGCCCACCGCCTTGCCGATCAGCGCCTCCTTGCGTGTGCCGCGGTCGAACAGCGCGAGCGTGCCGGGGGATCGCTCGAGCCCGACCTCGGCCAGCGCCCGCTGCATCATCTTGATCTTGTCGGCGCGCTCGCCGAGGCGGCGCAGCTTCGGCTCCAGCTCCGGATCGAGCGACCAGACGCCGGCGCGAGGCTGTTGCGCCAGGCCGAGGCTTTCGAGCTTTCTGAGGCGTCCGACGAGCTGGGTTTCGCGCGCGCCATCGCCCGGCGCCGCCGCGATCACCAGCACGTTCTCGGCGCTGCGTCTGGTCAAGGTCCGGTCGAGGCTCGTCAGCCGCTCCTGACCGATCTCGTTGGCGCGTTTGGCCAGCCGCTCGAGCTCGGTCTCCGGGCCGAGCTCGATGGTCACCAGCTCCTGCGCGCGCGCCCGCAGCCCGTGCGAGATGTAGTCGCGGGCGATGATGAGATCCTGGCCGCGCTCGTCGCGGCCGCGCACGGCGACGTGGGTGTGGGGATGCCCGGTGTTGAAGTGATCGACGGCGACCCAGTCGAGACGCGTGCGGAGGTCCTGCTCCATCTGGCGCATGAGGTCGCGGATGACGGGCTTCAGGTCGGCGATCTGCGCGCCGTCCTCGATCGAGACGATGAAGCGGAACTGGTGCGGGTCACCGTCCGACCGCTCGAGAAAGGCGTCGGCGTCGGCGTGCTCGCCGTGCGCGTCGTAGAGCCGGCCCGGCTCGCCCTCCCGTGTGGTGCCGTCGCGCAGGATGTAGCGCAGGTGCGCGCGGGCCGGACCGAGGTCGCCTTTGACGTGACGCACGTAGCGCGCGCGGACCACGACGCGCCGTGTGCCAGGCGCAAAGGAGCCGGTGGCGGCGACGGCACCCGTCGCCAAGCCGCGGCGGTGTGCGTTGGGATCGATGTGGCCCTTGCGCCGCAGGGTATTGCGCGCGGTTTCCGCCGCCACGCGGGTGGAATAGCGGATGGCCTTGGAGCGGCCGGTATCGCCGATGCGTCCGAGCCTGGGCTTGAAGGCGTCATTGACCATGGCAGCTACCCAAGAATAAGCCGATGATGCCGGTGACGTGTGATGGTCCGATCCGCTTTCAAGACGGAGTCAAAAACATCGCGTGAAATCAATTCGATAAGCGGCGATTGACGCATGCCTCGAAGGCCGTTGCGACAATAATCATCTGATAAGTCAATTGCTTAGATAAACTGCGACACGCGTCTTTTATCCTGATGTCAATTCTCCAGGATCCTCAGCTGCATGCAACTACACGCAATTGCTCACGGCTTGAATTCGAAGTCATTTCACGAGGGACGCGACACCTACCAAAATCTCCGTCCGTCATTCCCGCCGACGTGGAAAGCCGTCGGTCCGTCAAGCACTCGAAGGCGATTGTCTGTAGGCGTGTATTGCACTCGGCTCGAACAGGCGGGAGCCGATCGAGGTCACACTGGCGGATGCAAACGGACCACGGCACTGGAATAGGCACGCGGCGCACGTTCTCAACCCCGTGCCGCTATAAAGTAGCATACGTTGTATCTCTTCTACAGACAGCGCCGTTATCTCCGTCAGGCTCGCCGAGCCAGGGCGGGTGGGTGGGGGCGGCTGGCGGGCGTGACAAGGCACAAGAGTGCCCTCGCGCCGGCGGTGCGGCGCGAGGGCGTCGAGGCGTCAGTCCTGCGGGTTCCAGATCAGCGCGTAGACGCCGGGATCGCTCTGGCCCGCGGCCCGGCCGAGGTTCGCATAGAGCGTCCTCGAGCCGAGCTCGGGAGCCGCGATCGAGAGCGCCACGTACTCCTTGCCGGAGATCTGTCCGGTGCGGATCCAGCCGGCACCGATCTCGATGCCTTGGCTCAGCACGCGGTAGTCGGGCTGGGTGGCGGCAGACTTGTCGCCGACCGGCACGATCTGGATCTCGGCGCGGACGGAGAGCGTCTTCAGCTCGCCTTCGTAGCGGCCGTCCTCGCGCTTGGTGACGGAACCGATGGTCGCCATGGTGGTACTCCTCGCGTTGTCCGGCGCGGGACCATTCCCGGCCGGTGTGCACGCAAGGCCGACGGCGGCGACTGAAGCACCTGCAAGGCCGCAACGCAGTGGAGGACCCGGCCCCTTTGGCCGGGTTGCTTCGAAGGCGACGACGGTGGCACCGTCGCACATTGATCGGCGGGGTGTGTCCGCGCACGATGGGGAGTGCGCGCGTGGCTGGCCGGTGGGCCTACAAGCGCCTGGTCGGATGCGGCGAGCTCGGCAAACGCGTCGCGACTGAGCCGGCTTACGAGTGACGGTCGCGCAGCCCGAGGCCAAGACGCTCAACGTGTGCGGAGCCGGGGCGAAGAAGCGACTTGGGCCGCACGCTCCACCAGACCGGCAAGGAGTTGCATTCGACGACGCGCGCAAACGGCGCAAAGCGATCGAGGCGTCGGCTCCGCAAGCGTCCACGACATGGCAGTGATCGCTAAGCCGCCTGACGCGGCCCACCGTCGTCGTCGCGGGCTCCGCGCCAGGGATCGTGACCCGAATGGGCCGAGACGCCGGCTCTCCGCCGGTGGCTCGGTCGCGCGGCGTCACCGTCGCGTTGACACACACGATCGCCGTCACCGCGCGATAGAGCCCGGCCGACCGCGAGCGTCAGATCGCGGTCGGAGGCGCCCAATATCTTGTCGTTGCAGTCGAATCAGCAATCGGACGCCGCCGCCGTTTATCTTGAATGCCACCAAGTAGCGTGCTGCATGACACAGCACGGAAACGCCGAGACCGGCACCGGCTGACTATCGATCGCGAGAGACTACAGCCTTCGTCTGCACCGCGTGCTCTGTTTCGTCTGTTTCGAGTTTTGTGCTATGCTCCGCGCCAAGGAGCCACCGACATGCCGCGCACTCAGACCGACCCCACGATCCCGACCGACCACGACGCGCGCCTTGCGCGCGAGGCGAGCCGGGTTCTCGATGCCAGCGCCGCGGCCGAGGGCGCGTTGCGCGTGCGGCTGGTCGAGACCGGTGACGCCCCACCCGCCACGCTCGAGCTGCCGGCAGCGGCGGCGCGCCTGTTGAAGGAACTGCTGCGCGAGATGGGCGCCGGCCACGCCGTCACGCTGGTGCCGATCGAGGCCGAGATCACCACACAGCAGGCCGCCGACCTGCTTAACGTGTCGCGACCCTATGTCGTCGGGCTCGTCGAGCAGGGCAAGCTGCCGGCGCGCATGGTCGGCCCGCAGCGCCGCGTCCGGCTGGCGGACGTGCTGACCTACAAGACCGAAAGCCAGACCAAGGCCCGCGCCGCGCTGCGCGAGATGGTCGCCATCGACCAGGAACTTGGCCTCGAATGAGTGACGCGCCCGCCGCGGGGCGCCCGCCGGATCCGCCGACGCGCATCGCCTTTCTCGACGCCAGCGTGCTCTACCCGGCGACGCTGCGGAACCTGCTGATGCATCTCGCCGTGGCCGGCGTGTTCCGCCCGCTGTGGACCGACAAGGTGCAGGACGAGTGGACGGCGGCGCTGCTGCGCGACCGGCCGGACCTCGACGCCGCCCGCTTGGCGCATCGCCGGGCGTTGATGGACACCTACGTCTACGACGCGCGTGTGACGGGCTACGAGCCGCTGATCAATGGCCTCGTGCTCGCTGACCCCGACGACAGGCACGTCCTGGCCGGCGCGATCCACGGTGGCGCGACTGTGATTGTGACGACGAACCTGCGCGACTTCCCGCCTGCGACGCTCGCTGCGCACGGCATCGAGGCTCAGCATCCCGACGCCTTCGTCCGCATCTTGATCGAGGATCACGCGGACGAGGTGGTCGCCGCTGTCGCAGAGCACCGCGCGGCGCTCGTCAACCCGCCCAAGACGCCGGACGAGTATCTGGCCATGCTCGATCGCCACCACATGACCGACACCGTCGCGGCACTGCGCGGCCTTTTCGACAAGCTGTAGCGCTGTACGCCGAGGGTGAAGAACTGCAGCCCGGACTGTTGGGGTCTTGGCCGTTAAGGTTTCCAAAGCAGTACGGCGCGGCCGACGGTACGGTCGCGCGTGAGAACACCGAAATAGCGGCTGTCGAAGCTGTCGGGTTTGGGGGAGAGGACAAAGACGTCACCCGGCCTGAGCGTGCGGCAGCCACGCCAGACCGACAGCGGGCGTCCGGCCCGGTCGCGGTCGGCCGCCACCGCGCGCAACTTGCCATTGATCAGGATGAGGTTGCTCCAACGACAGACGCGGTCGCCGGCGATGGCGGCAACCGGCTTCAGCACCAGCGCGCTGCGCGGCAGGTAGCCGCGCGCGTGCGCAAGCTCGGCGGCGGCGCCCGGCAGCGACACGGCCGCGATGTCGCCGGTTGCCGGCGACCGTCGCCAGATCGAGTACAGCCCGATCTCGACGCTGGACGTGGCGTTCCAGACGACACGTGGCGCCCCGTGCCAGGCAGAGCCGGCAACGCCGGCAACTCCCAGTGCAGTAAGCGCCAGCGCTCGAAGATCAGGCTTGGCTCGGCGCAGAAGTCGGAGAGCTGGCGGGCCCGAGCGGTACCTTCTCGGTGGTGGTTCGCCGCCGGGACTCTCGGGCCCAAGCGAGGAGGTCGTCGCGGTGATAGCGGACACGTCCACCGTGCTTGCCATAGAGCGGTCCGGTTCCACGCTGGCGCATGTTGTCGAGGGTGCGCGGCTGCAGGCGCAGAAACGCGGCGGCCTCATGCAGCGTTAGGTACGGTGAGGTTTCTTCGAGGGGCATGTCGACACTCCTTGCAATGCGGATGGTCGCAAGCATGCCTTGGAGCAAAACAACCGGGGAGAGTCGTTTAGGCCGCGACCGCAAGCGTCCCTCCCGCAACCAAGTTGCCATAGCCGCCAGTGACCATCCTGCGACCGCGCAAGACGTCGCGCTTGATGACCGCCTTGAGCCGCCCGTCGGGATGGGCCCACTCTTCCGTGACCCGCTCGGCGCCGTAGATCACCGTCGCGATCTCGCGGCGCGTGACACCGGCACGCTCGCCGTCGAGCGCGATGATGGCGTCGCGCAATTTGATTCGGTCCACCTCGCCGGGGCGGTCGGCGGGCATGGCGAGGCGGCGGTCCAGGAGGAGATGGGCGAGAGCTCCGAGCGCGTCGATGTGCTGACCGAGTCGGGTCATGCCGTGCGACGTGAACTGCAAGCGCACAGGCGCCATGGTGATGAGCGGACCCGAGACGACCAGCACTACATGAAGCACGGACGACTTGAGGATCACATGCTGGCGGCCATGAGCATCGATATGGACGTGGGTGTTGAAGGGGATGCGCCGGATGTCAAAATCAAGCTGCGCAGGCGGACCGATGCGATCGGCCGCGGTCACGATGACGTGGCGCGAGAGTCTTTGCAGCCAAACGACCGGAGCCTCGGGCGCCGGCTCATCCGGTGCCACGAAAGGACGACAGGCCCCAGGCTTCCGCCTGGAGCTGCCGGCGCCGGGAACGCGAGACGCGAGTATCGCTGGCGCCGGGCAGACGTTGCGCCCGGACACAGCCATGACGGCGCGCATCGAGGCAATAGCGCGGCGATCGCCGGAGAAATTCCCAGGCCCAGGCAGGATGCGCCAGGGACGACAAGTAGTCGTATGACATCCGCGTCGCGGGCCAACATGGACCCACGGCAAAACCATGGATCGACATGGCCACCCTGCCGAGATCGACAATCCTTCAATCTGCGCGGGAGCCAATGAGAGGGCGCTTTTGCGTGCGAATTGCGCCGCATGCGCTTTTCCTGGAGCCTTCGCAGATGCTTGCAAGGATTATCAGCCTTGGCAAACGTCGTCTCGCGCGGAGCTCGATTATCGTGAACGCCCGCTTGGCAGGGTTCCCAGAATGGCACTGGCTGTGCCGGCATTTGCGTGCAGGGCCGCCCACTCGCGGATGATCTGCTCCGTCGAGGTCGGTACCGCCCCAGCCTGTGTGAGCCGCGCCCGGGCCGCAGGTTCGTTGGCAACGTGGATAGCCGGCGTGGCATCGACGGGGACATAGGTGTCGAGGCCGACGGACAGGCAGTTGAGCGCCAGCCACGTCACCGCCTCCTCCAGCCATACACCCAGCACGACGACCTGATTGCGCCCGGTTGCCGCGAGTGCCGCCCCCAGTGGACTGGATGGCCAGTCTGCGGGCGTAGGATCGAATGGAAACGCGCGCGCATCACTGTCAAGATTGACGGACATGGCGATCACGCCTGGCGGAATTGCGGTCGGGTAGAGACCGACGATCGCGGGAACAGTCGCCAGCGACGCTGCGTCGAACATGCGGCGCGAGTTCGAGACGAGGTGCGGCGAGAGGTTTATCGCCCGCGAGGGAGGGGCATCGACCAGCAACACAGCGGACGTGCTTGCAATGAGCATATGGAGGGCCTCCATGGAATCTGAGACGCAGCGGCATACTCGATCGACCCCGATCCTCGCGCGGGCGTGACCGTGCTGAAGCTGGACATAATCAATGTGTGCGAACCGTTAGCCAGATCGATCGGCCGACATGTGAGCATCGGCGGCGTTGAATGCCCTATTACGCTAGACGCGACGGCAGCGCCTCGACGGGCGCCACCTTATGCGACACTGAGCGCCTTGTGCGCTTTGGTAATCCATCGTTCCGTTACCGAATTGTTGGCGAGCCACACGTCCCGCTCATAAGTAATGTAAGTCAAGAGTGCGTCGTGCCGTGAGAGTCGCGACGATAAGTGCGGCCGGTTGCGGCCGTTCGCAGCGCGAGTTGTGATTGCGTCGAATGTCACCAAGGCTCGTAGTCCATGGATCACAGGTTAGTTGGCCACGCCGTGGTCTCGCGGCGCTTGCCTGCGTCGACAACGGCGCCGGGACACGGTTAATCCCGCCACGGTGGAAGATCATGCCGACGCTGCAAAGGTAGTGCTCTGGCGGTATCGCCCAGTGCGGGCCCCCGCAACCACCTTTACCGAACTCGCGAACGGGTTTGGAACGCTGCCGCCGGGCAGCGTGACCAGTTTCACGATATCCCCTGTTAGCTCAATGACGTGGCCGTCGGCATCCGCTCGCACGGTGACGCGCTCGACGAGCCCGCGCAGGATATCTGCCGCTTCGACTCGAGCTTCCGAGTCGTTCAGCGCGGCATGAAGGTCTTTCACCGTGGAGCGATAGACCTCGGCCAGCTTGGGATGCAACCGTGGCTCAGGCGCCGGCAGCGCCTCGACCTGCTGGCATAGCGCACGCTGATGCTCCTCGAGGGCCAGCAGCTGGCCCCTTAGCCCGGGCGTCCGCAGGCCGTCGGCAATGGCATCGTAGAGCCCGCCGAGCTTCTTGGTGACCCGCCCCAGCTCGGCCTGCAGCCCGGCGGCCTGTAGCTCTTCGGCGGCCCGCTGGCGATTGACCTCGGCGTGGAACTCGCGGATGAACTCCTCGACCAACTCCGGCGCCATCAGGCGAGCCTTAAGGCCCTGCAGTACGACCACCTCCACGTGGTCGCGCCGAATGCTCTTGCGGTTGTTGCAGCCTGCCCCGCTGCGCGCCGCCGTGCAGGCGAGGTAGTTCTTGCCGATGGCGCTCATGAGGCCACCGCACACTCCACAATGGACCAGCCCCGTCAGCAGATGCTTGGGGCGCCGCTGCTTCCAGAACTCCGAGTGCCGCTGCTTCGTCGAGCGGGGTGAGGCGCGCACTTCGTCGAGGCGGGCCTGAACAGCGTCCCAGGTATCCTGCTCGACGACGCGCAACTCGGGGACGTCGACCTGGATGCGATCCTGCTCTTCGCGCACCCGGGCGACGCGCTTCCCGGTATTGGGATCGCGCACGTAGGTCTGTTTGTTCCAGACCAGCCGCCCGACGTAAAGATCATTACGCAGAATACCCGTACGACGCGTCGCGTGTCCCCTGATGGTAGTGTCACGCCACGGCTTGCCGCTCGGACCTGGTATTCCGTCCGCATTGAGGTTCCTGGCGATCGCTCGCGGCGACTTGCCCGCCGCGAACTCGGAGAAGATGCGCTGGACGATGGTGGCTTCTGCCTCGACGACCTCGCGCCCACCCCTCAGCTCGCTTCCGTCGGCAGCAAGCGCGCGAATGCAGCGGTAACCGTACGCTTTACCACCACCGCTTTTGCCCTGCCGGACGCGTCCCTCCAAGCCCCTGTGCGTCTTGAGCGCGAGGTCTTTGAGGAACAGGGCGTTCATCGTACCCTTGAGGCCGACGTGCAGCTCGCTGATCTCGCCTTCCGCCCGGGTGACGATGATGATGCCGAGGAAGCTCAGTTGCTTGAACAGGCCCGCCGTCGCCTCCTGGTCGCGGGACAGACGATCGAGACCCTCCGCAACGACGACATCGAACGCGTGGCTTCGCGCATCTGCGAGCAAGCGCTGGTAGTCGGGGCGCAAAGTTGTGGCGCCAGAGAGCGCCCGGTCGCTGTAGATGCCGACGACCTGCCAGCCGTGCGCTTCGGCGAGCTTGAGGCCGTTGCGTACCTGGTCCTCGATTGAGGCTTCGCGCTGCCCCTCCGAGCTAAATCTCGCGTAGATGACGGCCCTCCTCACATTCTCCTCCTTCGTCCACGGTAATTGCCGCTTGCCGCGCGGCGATCACGTTGGCAAGCTCTCGGCCAGCCTCGACCGAGCGGGCCAAATTATAGCGCTTCTCGGTCGTAGCGAAACTGCGACGACCGAGGATGGTCGCCGCATGTGACCGCTATCTTCATCAGCACTCGTTCACAGTCCAATAGCTAATCTCGGCGGATGAGTTTGTTTGTCTCGCGACTGCTCTGGGCAGTACACCTAATTCGATTTCTTTATTCGCGCTTCAAGCGCAGCATGGAAATGGGACGCCGCGTCTGCAGCTCGTGCCTGATTGTAGAAGCGCTCCATGGTCAAGTAGTCGTTGCCGAGGACGTGGTGGGCGATCTGCACCGCCTCAGGCTCATGCACGGCGAGCGACGTAGCCGCGCAATCCCGAAACAGATGTGGCGTGATTGGAAGCCCAAAAGCTTTTTTTGTCCGCCTGCAGATCTGTGATCGTATCGAGATAGGGCTATGAGGCGTCCCGCACGCTGAGATCCACAATGCGTGATCGTTACATGAGCCTTGCGCAAGCTGAGGACGATAGACTGTGAGATAATCCCTTAGCGCCAATAATAGCTCGTCCGGGAAAGGGACATCGATCGGCTTGCGATTTTTGGTCTCAGCGCCGGGGAAGATAAGTCGCCATCGCCCGCCGACCTCGATCAGGTGGCGACCGATCTCGATCGACGAGAAATTGCGCAGCCTCAAGGGTCGCAGAGCCAGCAGAGCAATCTGCAGGCCGTCGCGGAACATGGCGGAGCGACGGCACTTCGAGAGTCGAGACGCGGTGACGGCACGCTCCATGAGGCGGAAGCCGAGCGCAAGTAAAGCAGCCGATTCCTGAAGCCGCTCACGCTTGGACACCGGCTCATAGTCTTGAGCAAGATTGTTTATGGCGCAACGAAGCATATACCGGTTCGATTGCGGCGCGATCACCGCGAGAGCCCGCTCGAGGCCGACAAGCCGGTGCAGGACCGTAGCAGGCGCATTGACCTCCTTCAGATGATTTATGTAAGCGCGCACGTGATCCGGGCTGGCCAACAGCTCGGGTGCAAGGTCAGGCACGAGGAAGCCGATTTCCCTCAAGAACCAAAGCCACCGCCCATAGGATGCCGCCGTCGTGCGGATTGTCTGCTGACGCCAGCGGGCGGCTGCTCCCGCTTCGTCGAGGAATGTGGGAGGCCGGAGACCGGCCTCCCAGTTGTTACGATGACACACCGGCCACTCAGCGATGGGGAGGATACCAGCATCAGCCACGACGGCGTCCTCCTGAGGGGTTCTTAGGCGCGGGCATGTCATCCTGCTCACCGAAGTCGATCTCGTCGCGGCGGCGGCTCATAAAGTCATCGAAGCGCTGATGCGCTTCGTCGACCTCAGCCCCGGCGTAATAGCGGATCGTCGTCGATATCTTCTTATGGCCAAGCAGAAGCCGCACGACCTCGTAGCCGTTGGGATTGTCCTGCAGGTACAGGAACCCACACACGTGCCTGAAGCGATGCCCCGTGACACGGACCCCGATCATGCGCTCGACGAAGTCGCCGACCTTCTGCCCGAAGTAGCCGATTGTAATGTGGCCGCCTTTAGCTCCCGGAAACAGACAGTCACTGTCGTTCGACGTCACCAGATGAGGTCGGGCTCGCTGGATATATGTCCGCAGAACCGCTGCGGCCGTCTCCGGCAGCATGAACTCCAACGGCACCTTGTTCTTCACCTCAGAGGCCGGAGCTTGGTAGATCATGCGTCCGTTACGCTCGATCACGTTGACACCTATCCGCGCCGTGGCGGCATTCTTGGGCCGTATCGCGGTCGCGAGCAGCAGCGCTGCCATTGCGGCCGACTCCATGTCATCGTGGTCGCGGCTGCGGGCGGCCTTGAGGCCGACGTAGCGCGCGCGGATAAGCTCAGGCAGCACGAGCAGTTGGCGCGCTAGGTCACGATCCTTGAAGTGCCGCAACATACAGCGGTTCCCCTCGGTCATTCCGCACAGCTCCACTTCTGGCTTGCTGTTGGTCCTGAGTGCCCTAAGAGCCTTGAGCTGGTCCTCGGGAGCGCAGACCCACCAGCGCGCATAGGTGACGAGCAGCGCAGCCACCAGGTGGACATCCTGCGTGTGCTGAAACGCCGGCACGTCCTCGTAGAGACATTTCATAGGTCATCCTTTCTTCGACTTGCAGACGTCCTGACGAGCACGAGCAATCTGCCGCTGATGGGCACGGGTCGTCAGGAACCGGAGCGCTTCGCGCGCTGCGGTGGGGTCGACCAGGTCGGCAATGCCGACAATGGTCATGGGATCACGGCCAGTCTGGGCGCAAAGAGCGGACGCCAGTCTGCGGAGCTGGTAGCGCTGGTGGCTGGCAGTCGCCGAATTAATTCGCTGACGGCGCCTTGGCTCAAGCGGATCCGGGTACATTGCGGCGTGCAGCGCCTGATCAACGTCCTGGGCAAAGGAGATTGCGAATGCATCCCACTCCAGGATGTAGTGGTCATAGCGTTTGAGGACGCGGACACGGCACGGGGGCCAACCGGCGACGCTCGTTCCCGCACTATTCCAGGCGCGGCAGACCGCCAGGTACGTGGCCCGCGGATTCACGCGCCCATCAAAATCTTCGAGAAACTCTCCATATTGGTCGAACACGGACTGGCTCACGTCCGTCGGGGCGCGACCATGCTCTACGTTCCATCGAGCGTAGGGATAGAGAACCATCCGCTGGCGCTCGTTCAGCGCATCAACCAAAACCTGCCACTCGGGTGGCAGGGGAATGCGCCCACGCCCTTGACGCACCTGAACGCCGGTGACGCGGAGCGCGGTCAATGCAAGCCCACGAACGTTGCGCCACGTGCCGGCAGCATAGGCTGCACGTACGGCGTGTGCCTTCTTGAGATAGGAGCGCAACAGCGGCACGTTGGCAGGAATGCGCGCCAGAGTGTCGAGTACGGGCTCACCATCCACAGTGCGATGCACGTATGCCAGCGCCTCCAACGCCCACGTTATTCGCGCACGCTGCGCGTCAGCGATTTCCGCCAGCTTGATCGCCTGATATACCTCGGCCAGATTGCGAGGTCCAAACGGACCACTCGCCCATCCTTGCCGGTCTTTTTTGTCCATTTTCCCTGCCATTCCACGCCTCCTAGCGCCACGTCATGCCATCTGGTGACAGATGTGCATATAGTATCGAAATGTTTCCGCACATTTTGACGATGGAGTTGTCATATTCCCCTTTTCTTCCGTTTTGGCCGCATGGCCAATCGGCGACTTCGGATGTACGCGATCAGGTCGCGACGGCTGATGCGGGCGCAGCCGTCAAAATCGTGCTTTGCGATGAGGCCACTCTCCAATCTCCGCCACATCGTGCGAACGCTGAGACGAGCCATCGCGGCTGCCTCGGGCACGGTATAGAAAGTGTCGTCCGATTCACCGACGTTTTGCTTGCTGCTGGCAACGCTCCTCGATCTCGCTACATTCACCATCCATTGCATCCCTGTTTTTCATATGCTGGCACGCGGCTGCCCGCCCGAGAGCGCGCACCAATCGGAGTAAGCTGTTCCTGCCGCGATCAACGGTATCGCTGTCCAACGGACCACCAGGAGCCTCACTCCCTTTTTTTCTGGACACATCGGCCGGCACGCACGCACCTTTCGTCTCGTCGCCACGCCAAATGATGCTATGCGCCGCCAGACAGACAGAAAAGCCCCGCACTAAATCGGGTGCGAGGCTTTCTCTCGGCTTTGTTGACGGCCACTAATGCGTCGGTCGCCCTAGATATTTGAACTCGCTCGGCAGCGTCTTCCAAAATTCCAAAAGCCGCCTTTCGCTCGCTCCTGTCTGTTGCTGTAACCTATTTATGAAATCCTGCTTAGAAAATTTTGTCCTGCCCTCGCGAAGATTGTCAATCAGACTTTTAAATTGCTTTGACAATTCCGCCTTGCTGACCCTGCGATGCGCCGCGACAATGGCTGCCAACTGGTCGCTATTGACGAAAATCGGAGCCCCCGACAGTTGGGCGGACAATGAAGACGCCGGCAATAGGCCCACCGTTGGCGCGTAAACGCCGCTGCAGGCCAGCGCTAGCGGAGAACAGACAAATCCGGCCGCGCCCCGCCAAACGTGTGGTATCAGCTCATAGCCGTGGACCGAGCCGGACGGGCACACGGGAGCGACGAGAGCGTGGTCAAGAACTGCGCCCAGCATTATCGCGCGCGCGCACTGCTCCGGGTGCGACGCACGTGTGCACGCGAACGTCGTTCTAATCTGAGCATCTGGGTGCTCTCGGACCGGACCGAGAAACCTGTCCGCTAACCGCGCGAGTACAACCTGCGGCAGGTCAGCGACCTGGACGATCGCTCGCTCCCAGCTGACGACCGAGCCGGTTGGCAGCGGATCCGGAAAGAATAGCTCTCTAAAAATGCTAATGCGAGGGAAGGACGACGTCATGACAGCACCGGCGCGGTGATAGCGACTGGATCTGCCGCAGATGCGCGAGCACACGTCATCTGCGACACGGGCGGCCCCGCTTTGTGGAGACCGATCCTATCCGGCGTCGCGCCGTCACAAGCACTACTGGTACACTGAGCCCCGACCGGGGAGGTAAGCTGCTGTACGTTCGGCAGCCCTAGCACGGGGACCACCCGTGCGCCCGAGGACGTCTCGTGCGAGGATTGGGGGCAGCATACTCGGGTCCGCGCAGCTTAGGAAGTGCTGACAACAAATTGGGGCGGAGCACCTCGCGGCGCACCACCCCAACAGCAAGACCGATGTGACTGATGTCGACCGTTTTGGCTACGGCGCTTTGCTAAATGTTGTGCCCTGCTTCGCACGCTCGCGGTGGTGCAACACCCTAGCAAATTCCCCCTCGTCATCCGACCCGGCCTCGGGCCGCTCGACGCCTTTTGCATATGCGGTCACCATCCTCCATGCCAACTCCAATTCAAACGAGTGGACGGCATATTGGCGACCCGTCGCGATCATCTCACCAAGCAGGAAGGCCGCCTCGTCTCCAGCAGATCCGCCCTCAGCAACGCTCATCGGTGCCGCTACGGGGCGGCTGTCGAGCACGAACGCCCGCTGGTAGGCACGGGCTCGAACCGGGCAGGGCGTGTATCCGGCCGCTTCGCCGATACGCTGCGCCTCGTCAAGCAGTCTGAGGAACATGTCTGGCCCGCCAGCAAAACGCAGTGCGTCCCTGAACGGCAACTTCATGCGGATAGAGAGAGCAACCCCGGCGCTCAAATAGGCGTATCGCTCCCACGCGCGAGCTCCAATGTCGCTGGCGTAAGACGTTGTTAGGCCGCGGCCTGCCAACATGTCCACGAGTGCCATTGCGGTCGGCTTTTCGCGATTTTGGGTGTCGCCGATTTTCAGCTCGGCAAACGGAGGACGCTGTGAAAGCACCCCGTCGGCATCCTGCGTCAAGCGCGCCTCGAGCACTGCGTGAAGGAGGCGCGGGCCGTTCATAGCAACAGGCTTCGCGATATGGCCGAAGCCCTCGGCGACCGTGAGCACGATCGTCTCGGGCCCGACCGCCATCGCCGTTAGGCCGAGCGCCGTCTCGATTTTGTGTGCGCGTGTCGCAGCGATGACGAGGTCGTAGGTGCCGCTCAGCTCCGTCGCAGTAACAGCCGCGACCGGCCGCCGGAACCGCCCGTATGGACTCATGAGGAGGAGACCTGACGGGAGCAGTTGGCGTTGACGGCTCGAACCGACAAGGAACGTGACGTTTCCGCCGTTCTCGATAAGCCGCGCGCCGATGAGCCCGCCGACTGCGCCGCATCCGATGATGAGTGTCTGCATTGCTTTGCTCCTTATGGGTTTGGGGTTGGAACACGACAAGTATGACTACGGAGCATTTTTTGCGCAAGGAGTTAGAACAGAAATAGTGCCGGCAAAACAGACAGTTACTAGCTTCCTTGGCGGCAAGCGAGACGAGGCCGAAACCGTCGCCCGCAACCTGCTCATCCGCTACCCCGATGTGCAGGATGGCAGGTACCGCCTCGGCACGGTCCACGAGGCGCGTGGCGACAAGAAGCGCGCCGCCAGCCTGACCCGATTAACTTCACGCATCTGCTGACTGAGCGCATCGCGGTGGCGCAGGGCGGAAAGGCCGTGCACATGGGTAGCGGCACAACCGGCGTCGCCTGCGTGCTCATCGGTCGCAACTTCATCGGCATCGAGCGCGACCCCGAGTACATCCGGATGGCTACCGCAAGCCGCCGAAGGCGTCTCGGTTCAAGCCCGGCCAATCCGGCAATCCGAGTGGTCGACCCCACGGCGCTAAGGGCGTCGCGCCATTGCCGAGAAGGTGCTGCTCGAAAAGCAGACGTTCGACGAAGGCGGCGCGACGCAGACCTGCACCTCGCTCGAGCTCGTCGGTCTGATCCTGCGCAACCGCTCATTCGAGGGCGACGCGCGTGCGTTCAAGGCCATGGACAAGCTCAAGGGTCAGTTCGAGCCTAAGGAGATGAAATTGGTCGGCAAGCCGCTGATTGTGCCCGAGCCGATCACGCTCGCCGAATGGGAAGCGCTCTACTGCGAGAAGGACCCGTCCCCCGCTCAGCCGCCGCCCAGCGAACAAGCCAAGGCTTGATGGCTTCACCTCGTTCCCCGCGTCGGGGGGGCGGTAAGATCGCCGGAAAGGCCGCCAGCGTGGCTTCTGACTGGCTTCCGCCACGCTCGACGAGAAGACCTATCAAGACACAAAGATTAAAGCGCACCCGCATGGCACGTTGGATGGTCGATCGGGCATGCTCCGATGTTAGGTCACGCGGACGCGACGACCGAGCATCGAGTGGTCTCCTATATGACCATCCGCTTCGCGAGGCGCGCGACCGGCTCGCGGTGCGCTTCGCCGATCAGAGCGCGGTAGACGCGCTCGGCGTGGCGGTCGTGGTCGCTGGCCGTGTGCGCCAGGAGGGCGATGACCAGGGCCGACGGCGAGATGCCGAGCCGCCGCGCCAGCCGCTCGATGACAGGTGCCTCCGCCGCGCGTTCGATGGCAGCAAGGATCGGCGCGGGCAACCCTGACGCGTCTCCCTTCGACAATCGCACCGCCTCGCTGCGCCAGTCGATCCGGTCGGCGTATTCCAGCACCTCGATTAGGCGCGGATCGAGCTCGGCGCTTCTCGACCGGGGTTTTGCCGGCTGCGAAGGCACAACGATGGATTTCGGGCGTCCTCCCTCGCGCGGCATGAACGCCGCCCGGAGCGCAGGAGCTGCGGCAGCTTGCGACGAAGCTGCCATCGGCGGTGGTTGCATGAGGCTCCGCACCGGCATGGCAGGCATGGCACACATCACCGCCGCATCCACGGCGAAGCGAGGGGCAGCCGCCATGACCGCCGGGCTCGGCAGCGCCACCTTGCGCGTCGCTGGCAGACCCTCCTGCGACGCACCCTCCTCGTCGACCAGCACGAGGCTGGTCAGGTGCGTGACCAGGCCCTCGGCCTCGGCCAGCGCAGCCGCGTCCTTCTCGGCGAGCGAGACCATGCGCAGGCTGGTGGCATAGGCCGCAGCCGCACGCGACGCCACGTCTGCGCCTTCGTCCGCCGCAGGTGCCCAGGTCGCCGCGATGCGCATGCCGGAGCGGACCGCCGCCACGTGGTCTGCGATCGCGGCGCCCTCAACCGCGCCGATCCCGCGCAGTTCGCGCAATGCACCGCGCACGGCGGCAGCGATGTCGGTGCCTTCCGCCGCGAGCAGCTGCCCGCCGGTGAGCGCAGCGAGGTGGCCGACGTTCGCCTCCAGGCTGTCCTCGCCGATCAGCACGACGGTAATGCGCGCGCCGCGCACCGCCAGCGCCTGCACGTCGATGGCGTAGCTCTTGCCGTCGGTGACCAGCACGAGGTCGCGCACGAGGCGCCGATCGAGCACGGCAGCGATCGAGCGGCCGATCTCGGTGCCGCCCTGCGGCCCGCCGAGCTTGCGCACGTGATCGCGCCAAGACGCGACATCGCCGTCGCCGACGTGCTCGGCCTCGTTGTCGAACTGCCAGAGGTCGAGCCGGTCGCCGTCACGGACCTCCGCCGCCGCCTCGGTGAGCCCGAGCAGCACCGCCGTGTGCTTGGTCATGTCAGTGCCGGCGGAGCAGCGGTCGGCCATCGAGCCCGAGCGATCGATCAGGATCGCGGCGTCGATCGGCTGCGCGCCGCCCAGAGCTGTGAACCGGCGTGCAATTTTGACCCCTCTCGTGGGGTGATCGGCGCGCAATTTTGACCCCACCCTCTCGGCGGTGAAGATGGCCTCCTGTGCGTGCGTCGGCACGGGAGCGGGCGGGGATG